>JAABUN010000038.1_pt1 | contig 278008 bp, 268 predicted proteins | sample 5559311 | NCBI WGS metagenome assembly JAABUN01 (sample SAMN10711877, study PRJNA513370) | rock metagenome | isolation source: Antarctica rocks | place: Antarctica: Victoria Land, Siegfried Peak sud | reverse complement strand
GGCCCGGCTCGCCGTGTTCACCTGGATCACCCGCTACAACACCCGCCGCAGGCACTCCTACTGCGGCCATCTCAGCCCCAACACCTACGAGAGCGCCAGCACGGCCGTTACCCTGCGACCCCCGGCCTAACCATCAATCGCGTGTCCACGATCAGGGGCGAAGGCCCGCTCCCTGGTGCGACGTAGACGTTCGTGCGGGCGCGGATGAGGGCCTCGCCGCCGCTGGGTTGAATGGTGGGTTCGGCGGCGGGCAGGGGCAGGCTGCGGAAGTCGGCAACCGTGACGACCGGGACCGGGGCCGCCTGGGGGGCGGCGGGGTCTGCGGCGCCGGTGGGCAGGCAGAGGACGCCGTTGAGGGCCCAGGCGGTGCCCGGTGGTGGGGCGGGGGTGCTGGCGGGGATGGTGGTGGTGTAACGGTAGAACTGGCGGTCGTCCTGGATGGTGCAGAACTGGAACGACTCTTCGCAGGGGGTATTGGTCGCGGGGTCGGTGCTGTAGGTGTTGCCCGGGCAGGCGTAGACGTAGCGTTCGATGGTGACGGGGCCGGTGGGGTTGCTGATGGGAGGGACCTCGGAGCCGCCAGGGGCGGTGGGGTTGCCTCTCAAGGGCAGCCCGCGCTCCAGTGCTTCTATCTGGAGCGAACCGTCTCCGCTGCTCCCACTGATGAGGTCTTCGGGTGCGGCCACGGAGGCTGCTGCACCAGTGAGCCCGAACAGACCCATCACGAGGACACTCACCGCAGAATGGAGAGCACTCATTGCCGTAAATCTCCCATGACCCAACGGTCGCGCCACACGGCCGCGACGGCGTTGACGGACGATCCTGGGGGCAAATCGGTCGATACGCCGTCGACAGTTTCGACCGCTCCTTCCACCTCTAGGCGCACGATGAAGGTGGCGATCCCCCCGTCAAGCGAGGGGGGTGCCTCGACCGTCGCAACCGCCAGCCCGCCTTCGATGCCGCCGCCTGACGAGTAGGCGTCCTCCACGCGCTCCGCAAGATTTATGCAGGTCTCGCACACCACGAGATCGGACGATTTGCGCAGAGCTGTCGTGTCCCCCGTCGCGGTCGCGTAGTTCAGCGTCGCGAACCACCACTCCGCAAACGCGGCGGCACCTTCCGGTGTCTCGGCGGTCGCGGCTGCGGGGAGAGCGGGTGGCGCCAGCGCCTCCACTGACGGGGGTACCGAAGTGGCGGCGCTCGGAGATCCCGACGGTGCGTCGCTCTCGACCGGTGTCGACGTCGACGGTGCGGGCGCGAAGCTGGGTGCCGTGGGGTCGTCGGACGGCTCGTCCGTGCATGCGCTGAGGGCCAGCAGCATGACCGCGGCGGTGGCTGCGCCCACCAGGCGCGCGGTCATCGGGCTCCCCAGCACAGGCGGAGTCTAAGCAGGTCGGCGCGGCACCTGTCAGGCGTCTGTGGACGAGGCACAGCCCGACCACAGGTGTCCGGGTAGGCCATCCGGGTGACTCACGACTAACTGCAGCCGATGACTCACGCGCAGCGAGGGAGGAACGTGTGCTCGGCCCTCCTGACAGGACGTCGCGGCTGCCTCGACACGGGGTCCCCTGTCCGGACCGTCCGAAAGCACCCGAACGGGTCGCAAGCGTCCGTTTGGTTACAGGTGCCGTCATGTCCCGGTTGACTCGTCTGAGTTGTCCAGCACACAAAGGTCAGGAGACCCCCATGTCGACGCCCTACCCGCCCAGCGACCAGCCCGGTGCCCACAACCCCGGCGTTGGCTACGGTGCCCCGGGCGGCCCCCAGCCCTATCCTGCTCCGGCAGCGCAGGGGACCGACCCGGTCGCCATCCTTGGACTCGTCTTCGCGCTCCTGTTCTGGCCGGTGGGTCTCGTGCTGAGCCTGATCGGTCTCGGCCGCACCGGTCCGGGCAAGCGCGCAGGCCGGGGCCTGGCCATCGCGGGGACCATCGTCTCGGTCATCGCAGGCATCATCGGTGTCGTGGTCGTCGCCGCCTTCGTCGGAGTCGCTAACGAGGCCGCCACCGAGGTGAACTCGGCCGTCGAGCAGCTCGACGAGGATCTCGCTGAGATCGAGGCGGACGCCGCTGTGGCGGACCCCGCCGCCGCAGCCGACCCCGCCGCCGCCGCCGACGAGGTCGCCGAGGCCGACGAGGCCCTCGCGGAGGGGGCCCCGGCGGAGGGCGCAGTCGCCATGGGCGAACCCGCCACCGCCGACGGTTCGACGTTCACCGTCACCTCCGAAGACTGCGGCGAGACGACCATCGGCGACGAGTACCTCAGCGTCGACGCCCAGGGCGTGTTCTGCCTGTACGCCGTCACCGTTCAGAACGGGGGCGACGAGCCCTTCTTCTTCGACAGCTCGAGCGTGACCGGTTACATCGGTGACGTCGAGTACAGCTCCGACGGGGAGGCCTCCATCTACGTCGAGGACAACGAGGCGTTCCTGGAGGAGATCAACCCCGGCAACACGATCGAGGCGACCGTCGTGTTCGACGTACCCGCCGAGACGCTGCTCGAGCGGCTGGAGCTGTCCGCGGGCTTCCTGGCCATGGACAAGGCCGTCGTCACCCTTCGTTGACCTGCTTCCGGACGGCACGGCCCGTGACGCGTCTGCGTCACGGGTCTCGTGCGTCCTCCGGTCGGTGCTGAGCAGGCCGTCGGTCTACTGCCGGGGCAAAGCCGCCGAGACCGCTTGCGAAACCGGTGAGGTCCGACAGGTCACCGAGTCGAGGCACCAGGATGTCGTCGTCCACTTGGACGTAGGCGAACGAGGCACCGGCCGCCCGCAGCACCGTGACCGCCTCGCGTGTCAGCTGCCGAGCTCGAACCGGTCCAGCACCCATGCCCCCGCGTCGGTGTCGTTGAGGTCATAGACCCAGGTCGTGACCTCGCCGGCGCCGCTGTCGAGCATGGTGAACGCGGCGTACTGGTTGCCCCACAGGAACGGCAGCGGAGTGCCGTCAGCAGCGACCAGCGGGTCGACCGTGGGCACGACGGGGTCGAGACCCCCGGGGTTGCCCTGGGCGAGGTAGTTCGACGCGTCCCACGGCGCACCGGGGACGTGCCGGTTGCGCCCGCTGAGCGGGTGGAAGGCACCGTAGGAGTTGCCGGTGTTGGACGACTCCAGGAAGTTCGTCCCACCGTCGGTGCGGAACCGGTTCCACAGGTGGCTGTGGCCGTTGTAGACCAGGTCCACGCCGGCGTCCTCGAGCAGCGGCTGCAGGTCGGTGAGCAGCACGTTGTCCTCCAAGGGGTACTCGTAGCGGACCCCGACGACCTGGCCGTCGGCGTCGGTCTCCTCGATTCGCACCGGGTCGGCGAAGGCAGGCCCGACGTTGTCGCCGAGCCCCTGCGGCCCCTCGTGCAGCATGACCACGGTGTGCTCGGCGGTGCGGAACTCGCGGCTCGTCAGCTCCTCCTGCAGCCAGGCGTACTGCTCGCTGTCCCGGTCGAAGCCCTCGAAGACGAACTCGCCGTACCCCTGCGTTAGCGGGTCCGCCAGCGATGCCGCCGACTCCTGGTACCGCGAGGAGGCCGTGCGAGCCGCGGGGTCGGCGTTGTTGGCCGTGCCGCGCCAGATCCGGGTGGAGTACAGCGAGACCAGCCGGATGTTTCCGACCGTCGTCGCGTAGTAGGTCTCACCGCCGGAGCGGCTCTCCGGCAGGGTGAAGAGCTCCTCGTAGGTGGTGGTCGAGAACGAGTTGTCCTCCAGCCACTGCTCCCGCACAGCCGGGTCGCCGCTCGGGTTGACCGTCGCCGCGACCGCCTCGTAAGCCTCCTGCGCCACATCGTGCGGGACGGGGGAGTTGAAGCTGGTGCCCAGCGACGTCTGGCCGTCGATGCGGCCCTGGACCTCGTGGTTGCCGATCGCGGGGTACAGCGGCGCGTTCTGGATGATCGGGGCGCCGGTGTAGGTCACGCCGTCGGTGGCGACCCGGCCCGCGTTGCCCTGCAGCACCGGGAAGAACGCGCTGCCTCTGGTGTCGTCGAACCACTCCGAGGCCCGGTCGGGGATGTTGACCAGGTCACCCGCGAAGAACACCGCGTCGACGTCGCCGAGGGTCTGTCCGGCGACCTGCAGGTTGGCGGGCGTGTTGACCATGGCCTGGTGGTCGCTGGTCAGCAGGACGCGCTGACCCTGCCCGGGGGCGGCCGCCGGCCCGAGGGTGAACGTCCCGGACGCGGCGAACTCGCGGCCCTGCGCCGACACCACCCGGTAGGGGGTGTCGCCGCGCAGGCCACGAACGACGGCCTCGTGGCGGTGCACGGGACGCTCGACGATGCCGTCGGCCGCGGCGGGCCGGGACACGGCGGGGATGTTGGAGGCGCTGTCCTCGGCCGTCCGGGTCAGCGGGGCGGTCTGCGCCCGGTGGATGCGCATGCCCGCCGGCGGGCGGCCGCGCGTGGCGACGGTGGCCAGCTGGGCGTCGGTCAGGTCGTCGACGCCCTCGCCGGTGAGCACGACGTGGCGGGAGCCGGGGAACTCGGTCATCCAGGCCACCGTGACGGCGGTGCGGGTCGGGCTCTGCAGGAACGGGTCGGTCAGCAACGGCAGGTCACCGACCTCGGCCACGGAGAACCCGGTGGCGGGCACGGTGACCGACGTCGTGGCCGCGACGGCCAGCGGGACCGTCAGGGTGACGGCGGCGAGGGCGGACAGTCCGGCTGCGGTGGCACGGAAAGGCACAGGATGCTCCTGGGTCGGCAGGTGAGGACGGGGGAACGCTCTCGGACCCCGGTGAACAGCGCTACGCCGAGCGGTGGCCGGCGCGGGAACAGCTGACGTCCAGCGGCCCTGCCTCTGCCGGCCGCTCGTGCCGTCGGTCGAAACCGTGTTGTCGGTCGTCCGTGCCACCGTTGAGACGTGGCTGAGCAGGCGCAGGAGCTGACCGTCCCCGACGTCGACGCGTGGCGGGTCTGGCTCGTTGAGCACGTCTCCGAGCAGACCGGCGTGTGGTTGCTGCTGGCCAAGAAGGGGACGACGACCCCGACCAGCCTCACCTACGCCCAGGCGCTTCAGGAGGCGCTGTGCCAGGGCTGGATCGACGGGCAGGCGAAGAGCGTCGACGAGGCCACCTACCGGCAGCGATTCACCCCGCGTCGCGCGCGCAGCCTGTGGTCCAGACGCAACGTCGGCTACGTGGCGGAGCTGCTCGCCGCGGGGCGGATGCAGCTGAACGGCATGGCCGAGGTGGAGCGGGCCAAGGCCGACGGTCGCTGGGACGCTGCCTACGCCGGACCCGCCACCATCGAGGTACCGGCGGACCTGGCCGCGGCGCTTGCGGCGGAGCCTGCGGCCAGGACGAGGTTCGAGTCGTTGGACGCGCAGAACCGGTACGCGGTGCTGTTCCGGGTCACCACGGCCGTGCGACCGGAGACCCGGGCGCGGCGGATCGCTCAGAACGTCGCGATGCTGGCGCGGGGGGAGACGGCCTACCCGCAGAAGCCCTAGGGCACAGCCCGACGGGAACCGTGGGCCCGGGCCGGGGCGGACACCGACGAAGTAGTTCGTGTGTTCGAATCGGTCGGTTGTTCTAGTTCGGCGATGTGCGCGGCCGTGCCCGGTCCAGGGGGGAGCGGTCAGGGCACGGTCGTGATGCCTGGGAGCGCCCATTAGTTCCTGGTGGCAGCACCTACCCGGAGGACCGTCGCCGATGCGCCGGCACCCGTCACGGGCCGGCCGAAGTACGGACGTCGTCCTGCGGGTCATGGCCGGCATGGTCCGAGGGCCCCCGGCCACAACGTTGGCGCCGTCACAGCCCTCAGCGCCGCCACCGCCACGCGGTCACCGTGATGGCGACGGGCAGGACGACCTCGACCGCGCTGCCGAGCAGGTAGTAGACCCAGGTCTCGCCCACGCACAGCGCGAGGATGCTCACGGCGTACAGCGGCGCCACGACCAGGGTCGTCGTGCGCAGGGCCCACGCCCGCAGGTACAGCGACGCCACGACCATCAGGACGGCAGGCAGGACGTAGCCGAGCGCACCGACCAGGAAGCCCTGCCCGATCGCGATCCCCGTTCCCGAGACCTCGCCGCGAGCGCCGCCTCGAGCAGGTCGGCCCGGAAGAAGCCGAACATGTCGACGTAGGCGAACACCAGCAGCATGGCGATCCACAGCAGCGCCAGGCGCAACCGGACCGGGACGGGCGGGTCCGCGAGCGCGGCCGACGTCCGATGGTGCATCAGTCCGGTGGCAGGGGCGGCGGTCGGGCTGGTGGTGGGGGTGGCCTTCATGTCGTTCCTCCGGGAGACACGTGGGTGAGGTCCCAGGCTCGGGGCGGGGGCTTCACCGGCGCCCCCGTCGCACGGCCGGACCGCACCTGGCCGTCCGGCCAGGGTCGTCCTGGTCGCCGGACCGTTCCGCGACGGCCCGCCCTCTCCTACCCTCAGCCTGTGACCACCCCGCGCAAGCGGCTGCCGGCCGGCGCGCGAGCGCTCGCCACCGCGCTGCCGCTCGCCACCGCCGCCGAGCTGGTCCTGCGCGACGGGGCGTGGCTACACGTCGCAGTGCTCTTCGTCGGGGTCGCGCTGACCGCGGCTGTGCTGCTCTGCCGGACCCGTCCGCTGCTCGCGGTCGCGTCGGGGTTCGGTGCGGTGACCGCGGTCGACGTCGTGGCGCTCGCCGCGGGGCGACCTCCGGTCATGGTCTAGACCGGTGCGGCCGTGCTCATCCTGCCGGTGGCCCTGGCGCGGTGGGGAGGCCGGACCCAGCTGGTCGCGGGCACGGCGGTGGTCGTGGCGGTCTGGGCGCTCACCGTGGCGAGGGACCCGTCGGGGTCACCGACGCCGTCGGCGGCCTGGTCGTGCTGGCCCTGGCGGGCGCGGTCGGCGGTCTCGCCCGCTACCGAGCGGTGGCTCGGGAGGCGGGCGCCGCGCGGGTGCGCGCCCAGGAGCGCGAGCAGCTGGCCCGCGAGCTGCTGCACGACACCGTCGCGCACCACGTCAGCGGGATCGCGGTCCAGGCGCAGGCCGGCCAGGCCCTGGCCGCGACCGGTGACCTGACCGCAGCCACCGCGGCGCTGCAGCGGATCGAGACCGAGGCCTCGCTCGCCCTCACCGAGATGCGCGGCCTGGTGGGCACGCTTCGTCGCCACCACGGCAGTCGGGACGACCCGGCGCCGCGGGGCCTGGCGGACCTGCACGCACTGGCCGACGACCGAGGTGGGGGCGCCCCAAGGTCGAGGTGGACGTGTTCGTGAGCGACGTCGTGCCGGCCGTGGCGGCCACGGTGCACCGAGTCGCGCAGGAGGCCGTCACCAACGCGCGGCGCCACGCCCGCGACGCCACGTTCGTGCGGGTCCGGGTGAGCGAGGTCTCCGGCGACGTGTTCGTGCAGGTCGTGGACGACGGCCGTCGGGCCCCACTGGGCCCGCGTCGTCCCGACTACGGGCTGGTGGGCATGGCGGAACGGGTCGCACTTCTCGGCGGCACGCTGCAGGCGGGGCCGAGCGGCGAGCAGGGGTGGACCGTGGAAGCGACCCTGCCGCGGGTCGCGGCGCCCTCGTGAGCATCCGGGTGCTCGTCGCCGACGACCAGGACATCGTCCGCACCGGGCTGGCGACCATCCTCGACGCGCAGGACGGCATCGAGGTCGTGGCGCAGGTCGCGGACGGTCAGCAGGCCGTGGACCTGGCCCGCCGGCTGCGACCGGACGTGTGCCTACTCGACATCCGGATGCCTCGCCTGGACGGCATTGCCGCAACCCGGTTGCTGGCTGGTCCTGACGTGGCGCAGCCGCTCGCGGTGGTCGCCACCACGACCTTTGACACCGACGAGAACGTGAGCGCGGCCCTGCGCGCAGGGGCAAGCGGGTTGCTGCTCAAGGACTCCGGACCCGACCTGCTCGCCCAGGCGGTGCGGGCCGCGGCCGACGGTGACGCCCTGATCGCGCCCCGCGTCACGGCCCGCTTGCTGGCCACGCTGGCCGACCGCGCCTCACCCGCACGCTGGACCCGTCCGGTCGAGGCACTGACCGCCCGAGAGGAGGAGGTGGCCGCTGCCGTCGCCCGCGGGCTCACCAACGCCGAGATCATCGCCGACCTGCACCTGAGCCTGAGCACGGTGACGTTCCACCTGACCGGGATCCTGACCAAGACGGGTGCCCGCAACCGGGTGGAGATCGTCATCTGGGCCTACGAGACCGGGCGGGCCGGCCGGTGAGCCTCAGACGACGGCAGCCAGCGCTGTCAGCAACCGGTCGACGTCCTCGTCGTCGGTATACGGGGCGACGCCGATGCGGAGGCCGCCGTCGTCACCCAGTCCCATCCAACGGCTGGCCTCCAGCGCGTAGAAGTGCCCGGCCGAGGCGTTGACGCCTGCGGCGGCAAGGGCGTGCATCAGGTCGGCTGCCGGCCGGTCTACCGCCGTGCACAGCAGCGTCGGGGTGCGGCTGGCCGCGCGCGAGCGGACCGCGAGCCCCAGGTCGTGCAGACCCGCCTCGATGCGCACCCGCAGCGCGTCCTCGTGCTGCTCCACAGCCGACATCGCCGCCACCAGCCGGGCACGACGGTCCAGGTCCGCGGCGGCGGCGGGGCCGAGACCCGCGATCAGGTCGATGGCAGCCGTGGTGCCCGCGATGAGCTCGTAGGGCAGCGTGCCGAGCTCGAAGCGCTCCGGCACGTCGTCGGAGCTGGGTGCGAGCTTGTCGGGGCGCAGCTGCTGCAACAGGTCGGCCCGGCCGGTCAGCACGCCGCAGTGCGGTCCCATGAACTTGTACGGCGAGCAGGTGAAGGTGTCGGCGCCGGTCGCGACGACGTCGACAGGGGAGTGGGCGGCCAGGTGCACGCCGTCCACGTGCACCAGCGCGCCGACCGTGTGGGCGACGGCGGCGACGGCCGGCAGGTCCGGTCTGGTGCCGAGCAGGTTGGACGCTCCGGTCACCGCCACCAGGCGGGTGCGTCCGTTCACCACAGCGGCGACGTCGTCCGGGTGCAGCTCGCCGGTCGCAGGGTCGAAGGGGACCCATCGCACGGTGGCGCCGACGGCCTCGGCGGCGGAGACCCACGGGCGGATGTTCGCGTCGTGGTCGAGGCGGGTGACGACCACCTCGTCCCCGGGACCCCAGCCGCGCGACAGGGTACGGGCCAGCTGGAACGTCAGCTCGGTGGCGCTGCGACCGAAGACGACCGTGGGCGCGGGCACGCCCAGCAGGTCGCCGATGGCAGCTCGTCCCGCGCGGGTGATGCCGTCGGCGTTGCGGGCGGCCTGCGTCGCGGTGCCGCGGTTGGCCAGCGGCGCGAGCAGGGCGTCACGGATGGCGTCGGCGACGACGTCGGGCGTCTGGGTCCCACCCGGGCCGTCGAAGTAGGCCGTCCGGTCGGCCAGCTGCGGGAAGTGCCGGCGCAGGGCGGCGACGTCGAGGGTGTCGGTGGTCTGCGGCGAGGCTGTCATCAGGCCGATCCTGCCCTGCCGCCGTCCGGCTGCCCCCGCCGGCGCTCCTCACCCCTTCGGGGCCGTGTCCTGGGACATGCGGTTCGATGGGCCGTCGAGGTCGACCACGTCGACGGGGGAGGGGCGGTCCGAGGCGGTCGGCCGGGGTATGAGCCCGGCTGCCCCTTCCGTCGGGATGGTCGGGGTCCGTCCCGGACCCAGCACGAAGGTGGCGTGCAGCTGGTCGAACGCGGTCAGGAGCCTCGCACCTGATCTGTCGCGATCGGTCCAGGCTTCCAGCCTGACGACGTACTGCACCGCCTGCATGGCTCTGGTCAATGCCTTGCTGCCTGCATCGGCTTCCTGCAGCAGGAGAGCGTGCGCCCGACGGTGCAGGGTTCCGTCGATCCGGGGGAGCACGAACTGGTCCAGGACGATCCACGCCGCAACAGCGATGGCCCACGCGAGCAGAAGGCTGCGTCGCTGCGCTGCGTTCTCGAGCAGTCCGACCCCCACGACACCGAGCAGCAGCCCGGCACCGCCCAGGGCGACCGGATGCAGCAGGCGCGCCATCCGTTGCGCCCTGGCGAGGGTCCGGTGCACGTCGTCCAGGTGCTGCCAGGCAAGGGTGGACGCGGCGCACAGCTTGGCGAGCAGCTGCGCCTGACCGGCCGCCAGGCCCTGGGCGGCTTCCGCTGCCCCTGCCGCCGACAGGTCACCCTCGGCCATCCGGATGTGCAGGTGGGCGCGCTCCCTGGCCAGCACGTCACCGTTGCGGGCCTCCCAATGCCTTCTCGGCCAGGTCGAGCTGCTCGACGGTGTCGGCCGCCATGAGCTCCCGTCGCTCCCGCCACAGGTCCAGGTCCGCTACCGCGTCGTCATGGATGTCGTCGATGGCTGCCTGGGAGAACATGGTGATGAGGTCGACGTCTGTCCGTCGCATGGCCTCGAGAGCTGTGGACACCAGACCGATCTCGGTCCAGCCGCGTCCGTGGGCGAGCAGCTGCGCCGTCGTGGCTGATGGCGGCGGCGATCCGGGGAAGATGTCTCTCCCGGCCGATGCCAGTCGCGCATGCCATTCCGTGGACTCCTGCACGAGCTCGTCCGAGACGCGCAGCAACCGGCCGCGCACGTCCTGCACCGTCATGTCTCCTCCTGCGGATCGCGTCGTCGATGGAGGAGGACCGACGTCGGTCCACTGATACCCGAATCACCTGGGAGCTTCTACCGATCTCGACGTCACTGCGGGTATCGGCACGGCGTTCGGGCGCTCCTGGACGGGTACCCCCAACCAGGACAGGACGATGCCCTTCGTCTGGAATCAGGTCGTCGACTACACGGTCGACGTCTTCCAGTCGAGCGCCCTCGAGCACGACCGGTCGGTACGGCTCTCGTTGAGCAACGGCGACACCGTGTCGATGACTTCCTGCCAGCCACACCGGCCGACAACGTCACCATCGGAACCGGGTTCCACCAGGTGCAGATGGCGGCTCATCGATTCGACGAGGTCTACCACCTGCTGCAGACCGGGAAGCCGGTGTTTGTCACCGCCTACGAGGCCGGTGCGCCCGCGATCCGCTTCGTCGGCCTGTCGACGTCGAAGGAGTCCGTGGGCGAGGGGCTGGTCGAATCCGACGCCTGAGGGGTCAGTACTCGTCGCCGACGGTGTTGCTGGGGCGCTCACCGCGGGCGAGCAGCAACAGCTGTTCCCGGGCGACGCGCCAGGCCCGCTCGTCGGAACCGGCGGAGCTTCCGCCCACGTGCGGGGTCAGCAGCAGGCCGGGCGCGTCCCACAGCGGGTGGTCGGCGGGCAGCGGTTCCGGGTCTGCGACGTCGAGGGCGGCGACGAGCCTGCCGGCCTGCAGCTCGGCCAGGAGCGCGTCGGTGTCGACCACCGTCCCCCGGGCGGCGTTGACCAGGGCGGCGCCGTCCTTCATCCGTGACAGGAAGGCCGCGTCCACCAGCCCCCGGGTGGAGTCGGTGAGCGGCACGACCAGGACGACCGCGTCCGCGTCGGGCAGCAGCGCCGGCAGGTCGTCGATGCCTCGAACCTCGTCCCGAGCCGTTCGCGCGACCATCGTGATGGTGCACCCGAAGCCGTCCAGGCGTCGACGGGTCTGCTCGCCGAGGTCGCCCGCGCCGACCACGACCACGTTCGCGTCCTGCAGCCCGGGCGAGGTGGCCTCGGACCAGTCGTGACGGTCCTGCTGACGGACGAATCCCGGGATCCCTCGGCGGAGAGCCAGCAGCGCCGTGACGGCCCACTCGGCGGTCGCGCCGCCGTGCGCGCCGCGGGCGTTGACCAGCGACACCCCGTCGGGCAGCCGGCCGACCCACGCCTCGACCCCGGCCGACAGTGTCTGCACGACCTCGACGTCCGCAACAGCCACGACGACACCGAGCACGCGTTCCGGCGTCGCGCCCGCGGCCACGACCGCGCGGGCCGAGTCCGGCCAGGTGCCGCGGTCCGAGGCGTCCACGAGCACGGGCTCCAGCTCGTCGATCCCGGACAGGGCGTCGAGGCCCTGCTGGCTGAACACGACCACTGTCGACGGCATGGCGTCGAACGTAGGCCACGTGCTGCCCGGTGCTCTCGTCTGTGCGGTCGCGTCCGTTGCACCCGCGGTACGGCGGTCCCAGGCGGTTGAAGTTGGAGTTGTCAGGCAGGGTGACCCCAGCGCTGCGGACCGTCCGCTGATGGTTGGTGACCGGGTGCACGACGTCGAGGGGTCGGCCAAGCACGGGCTGGACTGCGTCGGTGCGGGTTGGGGCTACGCCGAGCCAGGCGAGCTCGAGGCTGCCGGCGTTGAGCGGGTGTTCGCCTCCGCGGACGAGCTGCGGTCGGCGCTGCTCGGCTGAGGTGGTCAGCCGATCCCCGCGCCGCCGCAGGTCAGGCGCCGCCGTAGGTCAGGCGGGACCGGTGGTCAGGCGGGGCCGGTGGTCCGGAGGACCGGCAGGTTGGCGCCCGATGTCTGGACGCTCGACAGCGCGGAAGGGGTCCGCTCGCGTCCGGCGTTGGCGATCACGACCGCGACGTAGGGGAGCAGGACGGCGCTGGGGACGAACAGCCAAGCCCACCAGTGCGGGAACGAGACGATGAAGGCGATGACGCAGAGGGTGCGAATGCCCATGCTGAAGGCGTAGTTGCGCATCCGGCGGCCGACGTCCTCGGTGTGCGACCCGCGGGCGGCAGTGACCCGCTGCACGGTCGAGTCGAGGCGCTCGAGGGAGTCCAGGCGATCGTGCGAGGTCCGGCGCTCGACCACGACGTAGTCGTCGGGACCCAGCACGATGGGTTCGTCCGAGCGGACGGAACGCAGCTCGTCGCCGCGGTCGCTGCTGAAGGACGAGGTGGTGGTGGACACGTGGGCTCCATTCACCGGCGTCTCGCCGGTTCGTGGTGGGTGGAGCGGGGCGCCGCGGCCGGCCCCGATGGGCGGTCTCCGGCGGGTCTCGATAGATACTCGGGCCCACCATCTACAGCGTCGGGAGGGTCCGAGAACTTCCTGCTCAGGCGGCATATCGAGGTCTTTCGAGCCATTCCGACCGAACTCACGCCCTTCCACCTCGAACGCTCAGGCGCCCTCGATCCGACCGACCGTGACTCTGCTGCCGGCCGTCCTTCCTCACCAGTCGTGGGTCATGTCGTCGAAGGTGTCGGCGTCCGCGGCGGCGTCGAGTTCGTCCCACGTCATGTCACCTCCCGACCAGCCTCGGGCGGTGTCGCCGAACCCGTCACGGTCGTCCTGGACGGCCGGCTCGGTCGAGTGCGTTCTGACCTCGGCGCGTTCGGTCAGCCGGCCGGCCACGTAGCCGTCCATGAACGTCCCGCCCGGGTCGTTCATGTCGGTGGCCCGGCGCAGCACCTCAGCCCCGAGCGGGGCGTCGCCGTCCGGTCCGCCCATGACGGTGGGTGCCGCAACCGCGCCGAAGCGTCCGTCCGGCAGCAGCAACGACAGGGCCTCGGCCACGGGGGGCTCCACCGCCACGCCCCGATAGCTCGACCAGGACGCGGAGATCTGCTCGGCCGCGATGTCGCCTCGACCTCGGTCGATCCGGTCGCGGTCAGGGCCGATGCGGCGTAGCCAGAAGCGCAGGTAGGGGTCCCGGATGCGGTGGTGCACCAGCCGGCTGGGAGCTGACGACAACGGACGGTCAGCCGCGGCCGTTGACCAGCGACACGCCCTTGGGCGGCCCAGCCACGCCTCCATTCCGGCGGACACCGTCTGCACCACCTCGACGCCGTCCGCGGCCTCGACGGAGCTCGGGTCCCCCGGTCCGCTCGCGCGGCACGACGGGGGCCAACCCGGTCGCGGAGCGCCGAGGCGTCCGGCGGGGCCTCCGGGCGGCTCGTGCTCGAGGCGCTCGGGTCGAGTGAGCCGGTGCCCGAGCCGGTGCCCGAGCCGACGGGCGGACCCGGCCCGAGCGGTCAGCGCCGGTGCCGCCGCCGGGTGTCGACCGTGGTCGGGAACGGGGCTCGGATGATGGGCACGGGGAACCGGGCTGCTGTGATGGGGTCGAGCGTGGCGTCGCTGATACCGGCGGTGAACGCGTCGAAGCCGAACACCCGGAACAGCGCCTCCCGGCCGAACTTGGAGCTGTCGGCCACGAAGAACGCCTCTCCCGCCACGGACCGCATCTTGCGCTTCAGCTCGGTCTCGTAGCTGGACGACGAGAAGATCCCGTCGTAGGTCACCGTGTCCGCCCCGAAGATCGCCACGTTGACCCGCATGTTCTCGATCTGCTCCACCGATGTCGGGCCCCACATGGCCGGGCCGGTCGGCAGCAGCTCACCACCGATGAAGACGAGGTGGATGGACGGCTTGCTGGCGATCTCCAGCCCGACGCGCAGGTCATGGGTCACCACCGTCAGCCGGGAGTGGGTGAGGTGCCGGGCCACCTCCAACGTGGTCGACCCGGAGTCCAGGATGATCGTCTGCCCCTCGAGCACCCGCTCGGCCATCGCTTCGCCGATGGCCCGCTTCTCCACGACGTGGAGACCCGGTTGCTCAGGTGCTGGCCCCTGGTCCCGCCTGACCGGTACCACCCCACCATGGGTGCGCTCCACCAGACCTTGGGCCTCGAGCTTCCCCAGGTCGCGCCGGATGGTGGAGCTGTCCACCCCGAACACGCCCGCCAGGGAGCGGACGCTGGCGAAGCCCTGCTCATGCAGCAGCAACGTGATGTCCCGACGGCGCGACATGTCTCTCCTCTGGTGGGCGGGTGCTGGGAGGGTAGCAACGACTCTGCACGAAATCGCGCGTGTTTCTGCGCGAACTGCGAGGTTGTTGGCTCTCGTTGCTCGACATGGTGCGCAGAGTCCGCCTACCTTCAGCGAAAGCACGCACACGTCGGCCCCCAGAGCCGCGATCGTGCAGTCGATCACGAAGGAGTGACGAATCATGCGCAACAGACTTGCCCTTGTCGTGGCCACGGGTGCCGCGGCCGCTCTCATCGCCGGCTGCGGGTCCGTCGGTGGAAGCACCGCTGAGCCCGCAGCAGGTGGCTCGGCCGAGGCCGGCGGTGAGGCGGTCGCGGCTGAGGACATGACCCTCGTCACCGTCGTCAAGCTCCAGGGCATCGCCTGGTTCGACCGCATGGCGGTCGGCGTCGACGAGTACGCGGAGGAGAACGGCGTCGACGCCCGGGTGGAGGGCGCGGACGACGTCAGCCCCGAGAAGCAGATCTCCATCATCCAGGACCTCATCGCCCAGAGCCCGACCGCCATCACCGTGGTCCCGAACTCCCCCGAGGCGCTGTCGAACGTCCTGGCGCAGGCCCAGGACCAGGGCATCGTCGTCGTCTCCCACGAGGCCTCCGGCATCGAGAACGTCGACATCGACATCGAGGCCTTCGACAACGCGGTGTACGGCTCGCAGATCATGACGAACCTGGCCGACTGCATGGGTGGGTCGGGGGAGTACGTCCAGTTCGTCGGTGGGCTGACCGCCAAGACGCACATGGAGTGGGTGGGTGCGGCCTACGAGACCCAGCAGGCCGAGTTCCCCGACATGACGCGCGTCGAGGACCCCATCGAGAGCACGGACAACGAGAACGCCGCCTACGAGAAGGCCAAGGAGATCCTCGCGAAGTACCCCGAGATCAAGGGCTTCCAGGGCTCCGCCGGGAACGACGTCCCCGGCATCGGCCGCGCGGTCCTCGAGGCCGGTCTCGAGGACGAGGTCTGCGTCATGGGCACGTCCATCCCCTCGGCGTCGGAGAAGTACCTGGCTGACGGCTCGATCGACAAGATCTTCTTCTGGGACCCCGCCCTCGCCGGCAAGGCCCAGCTCAAGATCGCCCAGATCCTCGCCGAGGGCGGGACGATCGAGGAGGGCACCGACCTCGGCATCGAGGGCTACGAGTCCCTGGTCAAGGTCGAGGGCTTCGACAACGTCTACGCGGGTGACGCCGCCGTCGAGGCCGACGCGGAGAGCGTCGCCGAGTTCGACTTCTGAGACGCCCCCCCCGCACGTCCCCCCCTGGGGCGGCCCGATGGTGGGCCGCCCCAGGCGCGAGCCGGAGAGTGATCGCATGACCGCACCAGCCGGCGCCGACGCCGTGGCGCCCGTGCTCCAGGTCCGTGACATCCGCAAGACCTACGGCGGGGTCGCCGCCCTCAAGGGGATCTCGCTGGACCTGCTGCCGGGCGAGGTTCATTGCCTCGCCGGGGAGAACGGGTGCGGCAAGTCGACCCTCATCAAGATCATCTCCGGGGTCGAGAAGCCGGACTCCGGTGAGATCGTTGTCGACGGGGTCTCGCACCGGTCCATGAACGCCGCGGCGGCCATCAAGAGCGGGATCCAGGTGATCTACCAGGACTTCTCGCTGTTCCCCAACCTGACGGTGGGGGAGAACATCGTGCTCACCGCCGCGGTCGCGGACCGTCGGTGGTCGTACTCCCCGAAGCGCACCCGCCCCGCGGCGGAGGCGATCGTCCAGGAGCTGGGGCTGTCCCTCGACCTTGACACCGACGTCGAGCGGCTTTCCGTCGCGGACAAGCAGCTGACCGCCATCTGCCGAGCGCTGGTCAACGAGGCCCGCGTCATCATCATGGACGAGCCGACCACGGCGCTGACCCACCATGAGGTGGACCGCCTGTTCGCCCTGGTGGACACCCTGCGCCGGCGGGGGGTCGCGCTGATGTTCGTCTCCCACAAGCTTGACGAAGTGCTCCAGGTCTCCCAGCGGCTGACGATCCTCCGCTCGGGTGCGCACGTGGTCACCGGGCCGGTCGCAGACTTCGACCGTACGAGCATCGCCACCCACATGACGGGTCGGACGGTCGACCACTCCCGCGTCGTGAGCGTCCTCCCGCAAGACGCCCCGCCGGTCCTGCAGGTCCAGGGGCTGAGCCTGCGGGGCGCCTACTCCGACATCAGCTTCGAGCTCCGCCGGGGCGAGATCCTCGGCATCACCGGCCTTCTCGGCTCGGGCCGCACGGAGCTGGCTGAGTCGCTGTTCGGCGTGCTGCCGAGCGAGCGGGGCGTCGTGAAGGTCGACGGCGAGCCGGTCAGCCTCCGCTCCATCGACGACGCGGTCGCGGCCGGGATCGGCTACGTGCCCGAGGACCGGTTGTCCCAGGGGCTCTTCATGGAGAAGTCGATCGCCGACAACCTCATCGCCGGCTCCCTCGGCGCCCACCGCACGCGGCTGGGGACCCTGGACGGTCGACGCATCCGGCAGACCATCGACGGGCTCTTCCGCCGGCTCCGCATCAAGGCACCCACCGCCGCCGCCCCCGTGCGTTCGCTGTCCGGTGGCAACGCACAGCGCGTGGTCCTCGGCAAGTGGCTCGCCACCCGGCCCAAGATCCTCATGCTCAACGGACCCACCGTCGGTGTGGACGTCGGCTCCAAGGCCGACATCCTCCAGCTGCTGCGCGAGGAGGCGCAGGGCGGCATGGCCGTCGTCATCATCTCCGACGACGCACCGGAGCTGGTGTCCAGCTGTCACCGCGTCCTCGTGATCCGCCAGGGGCGCCTGGTACACACCCTGCAGGGCGACGACGTCGACGCCCGCACGATCCTGCAGAGGATGGCCGCATGAGCCGGTTCCGGGGCCCCAACAACGAGGGCGTCCTGCTGCTCATCCTCGTGGCCCTCGTCATCGGGATGTCGATCGCCAACCCGGCGTTCTTCTCCGTCTCGACGCTCTTCGCGGTGCTGCGGAACTCCGTGGTGCCGCTGATCCTGGCCCTCGGCGTCCTCCTGGTCATCATCTCGGGCGGGATCGACGTCTCCTTCGCGGCGATCGCCGTGTTCGCCGCGTACTCGACGGTCCTGCTCACCGAGGGAGACCCGTTCGGCGTCGGCATCGTCGGCGCCCTCGTGTGCGCCCTGGCCATCGGCGCGCTGCTCGGCGCGGTGAACGGGGTGGTCATCGCACGCTTCCGGCTGCCGACGCTGATCGTCACGCTGGGGACCCAGGGCATCTTCCGCGGGGTCCTGCTCACGTACGTCGGGGCGCAGTACGTCGCCAACCTGCCGGGTCCGATGGCTGCCCTGTCGACCGTCGACCTGGTCGAGCTCACGGTCGGGCGACGGCAGACGAGCCTCACCGCCATGGTGGTCCCGGCCGTCCTGCTCTGCCTGCTCGTCGCCTGGGTGCTTCGCCGGACGATGTTCGGTCGCGCCGTCTACGCCATCGGCGGTGACCCCGAGGCGGCCCGCAGGGCGGGGTTCCGCGTCGCCCGCACGCAGCTCACCGTCTATGTGGTCGTGGGGATGATGGCCGCGCTCGGCGGGCTCATCTTCATGATCATGGGCCGCAGCGCGAGCCCGCAGTCCCTGGTGGGGACCGAGCTCGACATCATCGCGGCCGTCGTGCTCGGCGGTGCCTCCATCTTCGGTGGCCGAGGGTCGGTGCTGGGGACCGCCCTCGGTGTCCTGCTGGTCCAGATCATCAACACGAGCCTCATCCTCGCGGGGGTGCCCAGCGCCTGGCAGCGCACCGCCGTCGGGGTGCTGCTCGTCGTCGGTGTCGGGGTGCAGGCACTCGCCGCCAAACGCTCGGCCCGCACGATCCACGCGCACGACGAGGAAGGGGTGCCGGCATGAGTGCACGCGAGGGCTCCGGGAGCTCGCTGGAGCAGCTGCGCTCCTCCGCCGACGGGCGCTGGGGCGGCATGGTGGGCCGGCTCCAGGTCGACCGACGGCTCAGCCGGATGGCCGTGCTGCTGGTCGTGGCGTTCGTCTTCTTCGCCGTCCAGAACCCCAGGGTGTTCCTGAGCCCCATCAACCTGCAGAACATCATGGTCGGCTCACCCGAGATCGGCGTCCTGGCCCTGGCGATGATGCTCGCGATGCTCACCGGCGGCATCGACCTGTCCCTGGTGGCGGTGGCCAACCTGTCCGCGATCACCATGTCCATGACGTTCGCCGCGATCGCGGCCTCCGACCCCGCGCGGGCCGAGCAGAGCGCTCCGCTGCTCCTGGTGGTCGGTGCCGTCGTGGGGCTCGGTTGCGGCGCCCTCAACGGCCTCCTCGTCTCGCGTGTGGGGATCACCCCGATCCTGGCCACCCTGGGCAGCATGCAGATCTTCAACGGCCTCGCCATCGTCTGGACCGGGGGCAGCGTCCTCTACGGCTCGCCGACGGCGCTCACCGCGGTCGGCCGGGCCACGGTCGCCGGTGTCCCGGTCCTCTTCCTCGTCCTCCTGCTCGTCGGGGTGGCCGTGGCCGTGCTGGTCAACCGCACGCCGGTCGGGCTCAAGATCCAGCTGCAGGGAGCGAACCCTGTCGCGGCCCGGTACTCCGGCGTCGACAGCCGGTCTGTGCTGATGCGGACCTACCTGCTCACCGGCCTGCTGGGTGGCATCGCCGGTGTCCTCTTCGTCACCCGGAACCCCACGGCCTCGGCGGACTACGGCGCCTCCTACGTGCTGCTGGTCATCGTCATCGCCGTCCTCGGCGGGACCAACCCGAACGGCGGCTTCGCGACGGTGGCCGGGGTCGTGCTCGCCACCCTGACCCTGCAGATCGTCGCCAGCGGCTTCACCGCGATCCGGCTGTCGTCGTTCGAGTACGCCATCGCGCAGGGGGTCATCCTCATCGTTGTCATGGTGAGCGACCAGCTGCGCTGGCGACGGCCCTGGCGACGGCCCACGCGCAAGGACCCCTCGGACGCGGACACGGCCGTCGACACGGTTGCCGCGTGACGCGCGTGATCGCACCACCCGACCAGCACGGCACGCACCACCACCCAGACCTGCACCACCCCGATCCCGGAGGGACACCGTGAAGAAGATCATCAACGACCCCAGCGCGTTCGTCGACGAGTTCGTCGACGGCATCCTGTTGGCGCACCCCGACCTGCTCAAGGTGCCCGGTGAGGACCGCCGCATCCTGGTCAGGGCTGATGCCCCCGTCGCCGGCAAGGTCGGCATCGTCACCGGAGGCGGCTCCGGCCACCTCCCGCTGTTCAAGGGCTACGTCGGCGCGGGGCTCTGCTCCGGCGTCGCGATCGGCAACGTCTTCAGCTCGCCCAGCTCCCAGCAGGTCTTCGAGGCCACCCAGGCCGTGGACGGCGGTGCAGGCGTGCTGTACCTGTACGGCAACTACGGCGGCGACGTCTTCAACTTCGACCTTGCGGCCGACCTGGCCGAGCTCGATGGCATCGAGACGGCGACCGTCCTCGGTCGTGACGACGTCGCGAGCCAGCCCAACGAGCGCAAGACCGACCGACGAGGCGTGGCAGGCATCTTCTTCGCCTTCAAGGCCGCCGGCGCCGCAGCGGAGCGCGGGGACTCCCTCGAGCAGGTCGCCGTGGCTGCCGAGGACGTCGTCGAGCACACCGCGACCATGGGGATCGGGCTGTCGCCCACGATCCTGCCCACGACCCAGCAGCCCAGCTTCAACCTGCCCGACGGGGAGATGGAGATCGGCATCGGCATCCACGGCGAGCCGGGGATCCACCGCGGGCCGCTCGAGACGGCCGACGCCATCGCCGACCGCCTCGTCCCCGCCCTGGTCGAGGACCTCGGTGTGGGTGACGGCGACCGCGTCGCCGTCCTGGTGAACGGCATGGGCGCGACCCCGCTGGAGGAGCTGTACGTGCTGTACCGGCGGGTGCACCAGATCCTGGCCGAGCGCGGTGTCACGATCGAGCGGCGGTACGTCGGGGAGTACGCCACGAGCCTGGAGATGGCCGGCGCGTCGATCTCCTTGCTCGCCCTCGACGACGCGCGGCTCGCACTGCTGGACGCGCCCGCTCGTTCTCCCTTCTTCCAGGAGTCCTGAGCAGTGCGCGCACCCGACATCAACGCGTCCATCCGCAGCAGCCTTGCCGAGCTCGTGGGCTACGCCGACGAGCTCCGTGACCTCGACCAGGCGCTCGGCGACGGCGACCTCGGCATCACCGTCTCGCTGGGCGCCGAGGCCGTCATCACGGCCCTCGAGGCGCTGCCCGCCGACACGCCGCCGAGCCTCATCGCGCGGGAGTGTGCAAAGGCCTTCGCCAACGCCAACCCCTCGACGATGGCGGCACTGGTCGCGGGCGGGCTCCTCGCCGGCTCCAAGGTCTGGGCCGACCACGACGAGGTGGACGTCGCCGACGCCGGCCGGTTCGCGCGGGCTGCCGGGGAGAACATCGCCCAGCGCGGCAAGGCCCAGCTCGGCGACAAGACCATCCTCGACTCCATCATGCCGGCGGCCGACGCCCTCGAGGCGGCGAGCGAGGGCCGGGCCGGACTGGAGGCAGCCATCGACGCCGCCGACCGCGCGGTCGTGGAGACCAAGGACCTCCAGTCCCGTCGCGGTCGCGCGTCCTGGCTGCAGGAACGCAGCATCGGCCTGCAGGACCCGGGGGCGACCGCGTTCCTCCGCTTCCTGGAGTCGTGGCACGCCGCCAGTACCGTCACGACGCCCCACTCCTGAGGAGAACCGCACTTCCCGGGCGCCGCGTCGTCACCCGGACGGCCCGGCCCCGGCCGACCGCCCCTCGTGGGGGGTCGGCGAGGCGAGGTCACCTCCGCTGTCGGGGCCCGGTCGGACCGTGACCGGGTGGCGGAGCAGGCGCGGAGCCGGCCTACTGCCCCGCACGGTCCTTCGAGGATCCCTGCGAAGCTTCAGCCGGTACGGGCGGCCGCGGGGTGAGCTTGATCCGGTAGGCCGCCCCGCCCTGCGCTGACGCACATCTCCTCGTTCTTGTACGAGTGTTCAACCTGCACGAGTGTTCGAGAACTGGCACGGCCCCTCCCGGCGGCGGACCCACCGGCGGTCGTAGCCACGTCAGGTGCCGGACGTAGCGTCCGGTGACCGTGGCGGTCCGCGTCACCTCCAGCGCAAGGATCCTGCCGTCGTCCCGGACGACGACCAGGTTGACCCCGTGGTCATAGTCGCGGGTACGGAGGTGGGCGGTGGTCGCCCCCGCGGCCTGCGCACCGACCCGGACGCGGAGCGTCGCCAACGACTCGAACAGATGACCCAGCAGGGTGCCGTCACGAACGCCCGGCACGTCACCGGCGCCGACCCGGGAACGGGTCGAGCAACCAGAGCTGTGTCAGCTCGTCCCGGTAGGCGATGCCGGTGGTCTTGGCGGGCTTGTCGGCCTCGCCGAGTGTGGCGCGTGCCAGCTGCCACTCGTCGACGAGCACGGGCGGAACGGCCCGCAGCACTACCTTCGGGTCGGCCTGGACGTGGTGCGCCGGGCGCGCGAGTCGAGCGTGAACAGACTGCCCGCGGGTCGTTCTGCGGTCTCGGTCTTGTCGACGCCCTCGGTGCCGTCCAGCGCTATGGCGGCAAGTCCCGGCAGGAGCTCATCGAGCTCCTGGTCGACGGTGCGCCGGAGGTACGCCACCGCTGGACACTGCCGTCAGCGGATATTAAGCGCTACCTCTGGCGGCTCTTCAACGCCACCTCGGCCGGGATCCGCCGCGTGCTCTCCCACCCGAGTACGAGGCGTTGGGGCGACGGCGTCCGGGTCGACGACCACGACAGCGTGGTCAACCCCGACAACCATCCCGCACGGGCGTCTTGGGACTGCGGAGCGGGTGCCGAGCGACTTCGGCGCCGGTGAACTCGCCCTGACCGGGTGACGACGTCGACGAGCTGCTGGCCGAGCCCGAGCGCGGGGCACGGGGCGAAGCCGGGGCGGCCCGTCTGATCGGTGCTCGTCACGCGGCTCTCGTCACGCGGCGCTCGTCACGCGGTGATCGAGACCGCCAAGCGGGCCCGTTCCGCCGAGACGCTGACCCGGGTGCAGGCGATGAAGGCGGAGCGGGACCCGCAGTGCCTAGCGGGCGGCGACGACCACCCGAGCGCCGACCGCCTCGTAGGTCGAGCGAGCCCGGGCGTCCCGGGTGGCCAGCGTGGCCTCGTGCTCGACCGCGGCCAGGGCGACCATCGCGTCGTACACCGCTCCGCCGGACACGCCGAGCCGGCTCAGCAGCAATGGCAGCGAGCCGGCCGCCTGGTGGCTCAGCAGGAGAGGAGCTCCGAAGCGTTGCGCCAGCAGGTGCGCTGCGTCCGCCGGGTCGTGGCGCAGGTCGCCAGGCAGCCGGGTCAGCACGGAGTAGCACTCTGCGAGTGCGTGGCCGGGTAGGACGACGTCACGACCGTCCCACCACGAGACCACGTCGGCATGAGCGCGATGGGTGTTCACCAGCAGGGGGATGGCGACGCGGTGTCCAGCGCCAGGCCGCTCAACGGCGGCCGGCGTCGATCAGTGCGAAGCCGTCGTCGTCGATGACGGTGTCCCCGGTGGCCACGAGCACGCCGTCCTCGTCGACCAGTCGCGCCGTTCGTCCCGTCGGCACCACCTGGAGCCCGGCGCCGTACCTAGAGATGTCGACCCGTGCTCCCGCGGTCAGCCCGAGTGCTTCGCGTAAGTCTTTCGGCACCAGCAGTCGGCCGCCGGAGTCCATGGTGACTTCCATGGGAAAACGCTACCGGTCGACTCCCAGACACTGCTGCGTGCGCCAGGACGCGAGGTCGTCGCCATGTCGTCCATGTCGACCATCACGGCGACACGCAGGACCCGTCGTAAGGACGGTTGCGCCCAGCGGCGATAGATCGATCTGACCTTGAGGAATCTGTATCGGAACTGATACGGTCCGGGGGTGTTTGACGTCGATGCTCGTCTGACGGAGCTGCTTGCGTCGGCCGCTCGTCTGCAGGCGCTGGTGCCGGATGCGGTGCTGGTCGGTGGGACCGCGGCCGCGATCCATGCGGGGCACCGGATCTCCTTCGACCACGACCACGTGGTGGCCGATCTGTCGTCCCGCTACGCGGAGGTCCTGGAGGCGGTGGAGGCGTCGGACGGGTGGGTGACCAGCGTCCGGGCGAGCTCGCCCCCTCTGACGATCCTCGGCTCGTTGGACGGGGTCGAAGCGGGTCTGCGTCAGCTCCGGCGCGCACGCCCCCTCGAGGTCGAGCACCTGCTCCTCGCGGGCCACGAGCTCCGTGTCCCCACGCTGCAGGAGATGCTCCGGGTCAAGGCCTATCTCGTGGTCCAGCGCAACCAGGTACGTGACTACCTCGACACGGTCGCGCTGGCCGAGCGGCTCGGGGGCGAAGCGGTCGACGTCCTCCTCGACATCGATTCGTACTACCGGGACCGCTCCGGGGAGGGTGACTCCGTCCTGACCTCCCTGGTGCAGCGACTGGCGGAGCCGAACCCGCGCGACAGACGCGTGACGACCCAGCTCGACCGCTACAAGGGCATCACGGAGCGATGGTCGAGCTGGGACGAGTTGCTCCGGTCGTGTGCCGAGCTGTCCGACTCCGTTCTGGACCGGCTGGACCCCAGGGCAGGTAGGCCATGACCGCCACCATCCGCAACGTCGACGTCGATGTCGGCGCCCCGCTCGCCGACTGGCCCTACGAGGGGCTGATCACGCTGGTGGAGCGCGGCTCCGTGACCGACTGGGCTCGGCTCGCCGCTGAGGTGCACGACGACCCATGGGGTCCAGTGGCGCGCCAGATCGAGGAGTACCTGTCGTACGAACGGCCGTACGGCGTGGCGCCGCTGCTCGAGCGGGCGATCGCCCGGGCCCGGCAGGCGCAGGGAGCCCGCGAACGTGCGGCGGTCGCCGCCGAGGTAGACACGCTCGCGCGGCGGTCCGGGCTGAGCACGGCTGTGCTGGCGGGGCGTCTCGGCACGTCACGGTCCCGGCTGTCGACGTACCGTACGGGCCGGGTGACGCCGTCCGCGGCGTTCCTGGTGCGCCTGCGCGAGCTGGTCGCCCGCCTCGAGTGATCCAAGCTGGTGGTGCAGTGCCGTCTTCCGGGCGTCAACGCCGACGACCGGCGCGCTGCGCGAACGCCTCGAGCGCAGCAAGCACCTCGTCGGCCCGCCACAGCCGGCGCCCGCCTGATCCGGAGGCGACCACGACACCGGCGTCGACGAGCGGCTGGATCGACCGGTACACGTTCTGGCTCGCGATCCCGAGCTCGGCGGCCACGGTCGCGCCGTCCAGCACCGGGCGCCGCAGCAGCAGGTCGGCGATGACCTCGGTGAGGGTGAGCCCGGACCCGCCCGCCTTGAGGCTGATGAGGAACGCGGGCGCACCGCCGGTGCGCCACCGCTCGACGCGGGCGCCGCGGTCCCGGGTCCGGCCGTCGAGGTAGACGTGGTCGACCCCGGCGGCCTGCAGCCGTGGGCGGACGCGGGCCAGGAAACCCGTGACCTGGCTGAAGACCAGAGCCCGGTGCCCTTCGGCGGCGATCTCGACCAGCCGCTCCACGAGCGTGTCGACCTTGGCGGAGCGGATGCCGTCGTGGGCCTCGTCGAGCAGGGCGGCGTCCAGGGCGAGGCGGCGCAGCAGGGTGAGGGAGCGGAGGATCTCGAAGCGGTTCCGGTTCGGGTCCTCGATCAGGCGCAGCACCTTCTGCTGCTCACGGGCGAGCTGGCGGTCGTACAGGCGGCGGTGGCGCGGGTCGAGCTGCACGTGCAGGACCTGCTCGGTCTTCTCCGGCAGCTCCGGGGCGACGTGCTCTTCGGTGCGCCGCAGCAGCAGCGGTCGGATCCGTCGCCGCAGGGTGGCGAGGCGTTCCGGGGCGCTGCCGGTGGCGATGGGGGTGGCGTAGTGCTCGCGGAACCGGGTGAGGTGGGGGAACAGCCCCGGGGCCACGATCGACAGGATCGACCACAGCTCCATCAGATCGTTCTCCATCGGGGTGCCGGTGATCGCCCCGCGCAGCCCGGCAAGCAGGCGTCGGACGGCCTGGTGGGTGCGCCCGTTCCGGTTCTGCACGTGCTGCGCCTCGTCGAGCAGCACCCCCGCCCACTCCTGGGCGATGTAGGCCTCGTCCTCCAGGCGCAGCAGCGTGTAGCTGGTGACGACGACGTCCGCGTCGGCCACGACCTGCTCCAGCGTGAGGCCGGACTTCGTGCTGGTGCGGTCGACGCCGGCCACCCGTAGCCCCGTCGCGAAACGCGCCGCCTGCTCCGCCCAGACCGGGACCACGCTCGTGGGCGCGACGACGAGGAACGGCCGCTGCTCCGGTGCGGTCTCCAGTCGGTGGCAGATGAGGGCGAGGGCCTGCACGGTCTTGCCGAGGCCCATGTCGTCGGCGAGCACCCCGCCGAGGCCGATCGCGGCGAGGCGGGCGAGCCACTCGTAGCCGTCGCGCTGGTAGGGGCGCAGGTCGGCGTGCAGGCCGGCGGGCAACGGCGGCGGGTCCGGTGCGGGGCCGGTGAGCGCAGCGACGGTCTCCCGCCAGCGGTCCGCCTGCTCGGCGACGACCCCGAGCTCGACGAGCTCGGCCCACAGGTCGGCCTGGAACACGGTGAGGCGCAGCGGGCCGCGTTCCTGCTCCTGCAGGGCGCGGGCCTCCGCGAGCAGCTCTCGCAGGCGTCCGAGCGTCGGGGACGAGACGTCGACCACGGTCCCGCTCGGCAGCATCACGTGGCTCTCGCCCAGGGCGAGCGCCCGCAGCAGCAGCTCGGTGGGCACCGCCTCCCCGTCGACGTGGACGTCCACCTGCAGGTCGAACCAGTCCCGCTGGTCGTGGGACTCGGTGGCCGACAGCCGCACCTGCGGCTCACCGGTGGCCTCGCGGTACGGCAGCGCCGTGCCGGTCTCGTTGAGGTGCACGTCGTCGCGCTCGCGCAGCTCGGGGAGCACGTCGGTGACGAAGCGGGCGGTGTCGAGGCCGACGAGCGGCAGCAGCGCGTCGGGACGCAGCTGGGCGCGGGCCAGGAGCGCGAGCAGCGGCGGGGGCAGGGGACGGGTGGAGGTGACGGCGTGCAGCAGGGCCTGCTCGGCGGCGGGGTCGCGCGCGACGGCGTCGGTGCCGACCGGGGCGAGCGGGACGGTCTCGTGGCCGTCACCGACGGGGTAGGCGAGGCCGACGGTGACCGTGAGGCGGTGGTTGGGCTCGTGCCGGAGGTGCAGGTGCAGGACCGGTGGGGCGACGGTCGGGACCTCGACGGAGGCGTCGGAGGACACCAGGGGCAGCACCTGCCGGACCGCGCGGTGGTAGCGGTCCAGCAGCGGTCGCACCTGCTCCGTGGGCACCTCGAACGGGCCGTCGCCCAGCAGGCCGGCGACGGCCTCGTGCGCGTCGGCGCCCAGGGGCACCAGCAGCAGGCCACCGGAGGGGAACTCGTGACCGCCCAGGCGCAGGCCGTCGGCGGGGGCGGGCAGGGCGATGCCGTGCGCGGGGGAGCCGAGCAGCAGCGGGACGGGCTGGTCGGGGTCGACGGGGCGGGTGGACGACACGTCGAGCAGGTCGCCGTCCAGGTCGAGGACGGGCACGAAGCGGGTGCGTCCGGTGGCGTCGCCCGATCTGTTGCTCGAGCTGCTGCCCGAGGTGCTGCCCGAGGTGCTCAGGGTGCTGTCGGCACGGCGGGCGTCGAGGGCGATGGTGGCGGGCGTGCGCACGAGCCGGACGGGCCGGGCGGAGGCGTCGGTGAGTCGTCGGCCCTTGCCGACCTCGCCGGTGACCAGCTGGATGCCCGCGTCCTCGATCTGCGCGAGCAGCGCCCACAGCACCCGGCCCACCTCGTCGGCGTGGACGGCGGCGTCGCTCGCGCGGTAACCGTAGGAGTGCCGGGCGGCCATCTGGTGCAGCGTGGTGAGCGCCTCCCGGTGCGGGGCCGTGACCTGCCGGGCGGCGTAGGGGTTCGAGTACTGCAGGTCACGCCAGCTGACGCCGGACCTCACGTAGCGGCCGTCGTCCTCGCGCGCGAGCGGTCGCATCGCGAGGCGGGGGACGGCGGTCCCGCTGCGCCGCTGCTGCGGCGTGGGGCGAGTGAGGCGCAGCTCGAGCGCGACCGTGGCCGGCCGAGGGGCAGCGTTGCGGGGGATGCCGCGCAGCTGGAGCAGTCCGTCCTGCGCGGGGTCACGGACCGCGTCGGCCAGCGCGGCGAAGCGCTGACGGCCGACCTCAGCGCCCCCGCCGGCCCCCGATGCTGCGGTGGGGGTGCTGGCGTGGGCGACGAGCAGCAGGGCGACGGCGTGCTTGCAGCCGACCGCCACCGGGCACGAGCACGCCCCGCGCCAGCCACCCTCACCGTCGAAGGTGACGAGGGTCTGGTAGGTCCGACGCCCGCTGCCGTGGACCTCCCCGAGCAGGGCGTCGCCGCCGCGCCCGCTGACGGACAGGACCAGGCCGTCGGCGGCGTACTGCGCGCCCCGGGCGTAGGTGCCGGCGTCGACCGCGGACCGGATGGCGTGCTCGTCGAGGTGATGGGTCCACCGGCTCGCCACGGGCAGCGACTCTACGGGCGGGGTGACGGATCACGAGGACGGGCAGGACGTCGTCGTTCACCCGGGCGTGGTCGTGGACCAGGATGTGGGCACGTCGAGGTCGCTGTCGGCGCGGGCAGACCCCGGGACGAGGCCAGCGTGGACGTAGGCGAAGGCGGCGCCGTGGACGGTGAACCGGACGAACTGTCGCGCCGCCGGGCGGCGAAGGAGAGGGCGAGACCGGAGGGATGCCCGTGAGGTCCGAGCCCCCGATGCCCTCGGCGTGGTCAGGGCAGCGTGAGGATCAAACGCAGCACCCGCTCGACCCGGATGAGGTCGACGACCCCCAGGGTGCCCATTTGGCGGTCGAAGCGGCGGGTGGACACCGTGCGTACCTGTTCGACCTGCACGTAGGACGTCGCCGTGGGTCCGCCCGCCCCCTGCTTCACCTCGACGTTGCTGGGATAGCCGGTCCGGGTCTGCGTGATCGGCAGCACCGTCGCGAGCCCGTAGCGGTTCTGCTCGTCGGCCGACATCACCAGGCCGTAACGCCTGCTGCCGGACTCTTGACCGACCGGGGTGCCGAGGTCGATGGACCAGACGTCGCCGCGGCGCGGTGGGTCGATCGCCACGTCTCAATTCACTCGCTTGGCAGGCTCGTCGTCCAGACCGTCTCTCAGGGTGTTGTCCCAGAGTGCCGTCTCGTCGTCGACCTGGCGTCGGAGGTCTGGGTCGCTCGCCAGAGCAGCGTGCGCTTCGGCTGTACGCCGCCAGAAGTCGGCTTCCTCGTACCTGTCCAGGGCGGCGCTCAGCAGGTCGTTGACGGTCGTGTGCTGCTCGTCCTTGAGGCGGTTGATCCGATCGCGCAGGTCGCTGCGGACCTTCACCGTCGTCGAGGTCGCTTCCGTCGCCATTGGCACAGGGTACTCCGATCGGTATTCGCTACGGAATACCTCCGGGGGTCGGGGGCGCAGCGGCGCTACCGCCGCGCCTCCTTCAGGCTCGAGGCGAGGAACTGATGCCTGCATTGATGCCACCTGCATGGATGCATCTGAGCGCTCCCGGAGCCGCCGCGAGGTCGGCGAGGTCCATAGGCTTGGCCCATGAGGGCGGAGGAGCCGACCGACGAGCTCGCGCGACGACGTCAGGCCAGGGCGGTGGCACAGCTCGGTCGCGCCGACCTCGCACAGGTGCTGGCGATGGTGCAGGACGGCCGCCCGGTCGAGGACGTCATGGCCGGTGTCGTCAGGAGCCTCGAGGTGAGCGCGCCGCGAGAGCGGTATGGGCGCCGCGAGGACGCGGTGCGTTACCTGGTCCGTTTGGAGCTGGCCGACGTGTCCCGTCCGGTCGTGAGGACCGTGGAGCTGCCGTCGGACATGTTCCTGGACGAGGTGAGCGAGGTCGTGCAGGCCGCCTACGGCTGGCTCGGCTACCACCTGCACCGCTTCGCCACCGGTGACCCGTTCGCCCCGGGCGCCGAGGTCTACCTGTGCCCGTTCGAGGTCGACGACGGCGAGGACGGCCTGGACGCGCGCGACATCCGGCTGGACGAGCTGATCGCCTCGCCCGGGGACACGTGCCGCTACGACTACGACTACGGCGACGGCTGGGAGGTCGAGCTACGGCTGCTGGACGTGCTGCCGGCTGCCGGCGCTGACGGTCCGCGGGTGCGGTGCACGACGGGTGAGGGCGCGCCGCCTCCGGAGGACAGCGGCGGCCCCGGTGGCTACGACGACCTCGTAGCGGAGCGGATGACGCCCGACGGAGCGCCGTTCGACCCGGACGCGTTCGATGCGCAGCAGGTCACCAGCAGCATCACCTCGGGGCTCGCGTTCGGGCGCGGGCGACGTCGGGGGGTCCGACGGGAGCGCTACCAGTGGCTGCTGGACCGGGTCGCCGATGGCGGCCTGCAGCTCACCGCGGCCGGGTACCTGAGGCCCGTCGACGTGCGCGCCGCGTTCGAGGACTGGGGGCTCGACGACGAGTGGATCGGCACCGGCAACCGCGAGGTGCACACGGTGCCGGTGTGGGAGGTGCGAGAGGGGGCGCTGGCGCTGCGGCTGGTCCGGCGCTACAAGGGTCGGCTGCTTCTCACGCGGCTGGGTGCGCAGGCCCGGCGCGATCCTGACGTGCTGCGGGCTCAGATCGGACGGCTGGCTGGCTGACTGATCGGGGCGCCGGTCGTACGGATCCGCCTCATCACCGGAGCTGAGCAGTATCAGAGGCGCCGGTACACCTCACGACGATGTCCGACCCGAATCACGAGGACGAGCAGGACGTTGTCCTCGATCTCGTGCAGCACCCGGTAGTCACCGGTCCGGACCCGCCACTCTCCGCCCCCGCCGACCAGCCGAGTAGCCGCGGGCGGGCGAGGGTCGTCGGCCAGCAGCTCGACAACGGCCTGGATGCGCCGACGCGCAGCCGGGTCGAGCTTTCGCAGCTCGCGAGCTGCAGCGGGGGTCAGCTCGATGCGGTACCCCATCGCTCAGGCCATTCCCAGCTCCGCCTTGACCTCGTCCCAGGGGATGGGGGCCTCACCGGTGCGACGCATCTCCTGGCGGGCCTGCTCGGCAGCCAGGATGTCGGCCATGTCCTCGGCCAGCACCCGAAGCTGGTCGTAGTCCTCCGCGTCCACCACGACGGCGACCCTCTTGCCTCGCCGCGACAGGTACACCGGCTCGTGGGTCGAGCGGGCATCGTCGATGACCTTGGCCAGGCCTCGGCGTGCCTCGGAGATGGTCAGGGGGTCGCTCATGTACTGAAGGTACGTTTGAATGACTAGTTGTACAACCGCCAACCTGCGTCCCAGCGGCTGAGCGCAGCGATGGACTTCCGGGTTCAGGCGTTTCACCCCGGCGTCGGTCGCGGGCGCCGTAGGGTGCGCGCTGCGGCCCGACTGGCTTCCGTCGTCCTCCGGGACGGCACAGGACATGCCCCCACCCGCACGATTATTCGTGCTGTCCTGGGGGTTGTCCGTTGGCGCTCTACCGCCAGTCCGCTTCGGCTGTCGCCGCGGAGGGCCCTGACTCGATCGTCGAACGGTTAATGGAGCAGATGCTCCACACGGCTGGGTACCGACCCGGTGTGAGCGAGCAGCGGTCGTGGCGGTCAAGCCTGCCCGTGCTGGCGTCGGACCTGGTTCAGGCCGGTCTGCCGCAAGTCGAGCTGCTCATGGAGTACCAGCTGCCACTCACCTCCCGTCGTGCCGATGTCGTCCTGGCGGGTGCCCATCCGCAGACCGGACAGGCCTCCTACGTCGTCATCGAGCTCAAGCAGTGGACGGCCGCCACCGCCTTCGAGGGCGACGACAAGCTCGTGGAGGTGCCGGGCGCACCGGGCCCGGCCCGCCTGCACCCCATCCGACAGGTCGCGGGGTACGTCGACTACCTGCAGGACTACCTGACCGTCCTGGCCGACGAGCCGGACACCGTCGTCGGTGCTGCGTACCTGCACAACGCTACGGACCCGCTCAAGGTGGCGGACCTGCACGCGATGCCGGGCTCGGCCCGCGGTCGCCTGTTCACGGGCGCTGACCGGGGAGCGTTCCACGAGTTCCTGCGCAGCCGCCTCGCGGCTGGCACCTCGGGAGGGGTGCACGCCGACCGGTTCCTGAACTCGTCCGTGGCACCGAGCAAGCAGCTGCTTAAGGTTGCCGCCGACGAGGTCCGCGACCGCGAGCAGTTCCGCCTCATCGGCGACCAGCAGCTAGCCGTGGACCATGTTTTGCACGCCCTCGAGGACTCAAGACGGGCCAACCACAAGCGCGTCGTGGTCGTCAGTGGTGGGCCTGGCAGTGGCAAGAGTGTCATCGCCTTGTCGCTGCTGGGGGAGCTGTCGCGGAACAACCGCACGGTCCTGCACGCGACCGGGTCGCGGTCGTTCACCCAGACGTTGCGCAAGGTCGCCGGCCGCCGTGCGCCCCGGGTGCAGTCGATGTTCAAGTACTTCAACCAGTTGATGGACGCCGGGTCCAACGAACTCGACGTCCTGATCCTCGACGAGGCCCACCGCGTCCGGGAGACCTCGGTCAACCGGTACACCCCGGCGGCCCAGCGGACCGGCAAGCCGCAGATCGACGAGCTGATCGACGCGGCACGGGTGCCCGTGTTCCTGCTGGACCAGCACCAGGTCGTGCGGCCCGGGGAGATGGGGTCACGTGAGGTCTTCGACTCCTTCGCCAACAAGCGCGGCCTGGACGTCGTCCACATCAGCCTGGACGACCAGTTCCGATGCGGGGGCAGCCGGGAGTACGTGACGTGGGTCCAGCAGCTGCTCGGGCTGGCCGACGGTGGCCCGCAGCCCTGGTCCGGCGACGACCGGTTCGAGGTCATCGTCGCCGACGCTCCCGAGGAGATGGAGCAGATCCTCCGCACGCGTCTGGACGAGGGATTCTCCGCCCGGATGTCGGCCGGCTACTGCTGGCCGTGGAGCGACCCGACGCCCGACGGTGCCCTGGTACCCGACGTGCGGATCGACGGCTGGTCACGGCCGTGGAACGTCAAGGGTGACCGCCGCGTCGGGGACGCCCCGCCGTCGGCGCTGTGGGCGACCGAGGAGGGCGGGTTCGACCAGGTCGGTTGCATCTACACCGCGCAGGGCTTCGAGTACGACTGGAGCGGCGTCATCCTCGGCCCGGACCTGCTGTGGCGGGACGGTCGGTTCACCAGTGACCGCGTGGCCAATCGGGACCCGGGGTTCCGATATCGCAGCAGGGTTAGCGACGCCGACTTCGACCGGCTGGTGCGGAACACGTACAAGGTGCTTTTGACGCGGGGGATGCAGGGGACGGTGCTGTACTCAACGGACGCGCAGACGCGTCAAGCGCTGCGGCGACTTGTGGCTGGCGACAGCGCCTGAGTCCCGCCATTCGCGTCCTGTCCTGACCAAGGCCGTGACAAGCTGCCGGCCGTGGGGGATTAGCCGCTGGCGACCGGCATCTACGAGAGCCTGCTCACCCAGGACCTGCTCGCCCGGCTGGCGGACCTGCGCGCCATCACCGAGGACGTCCCCGAGGGCCAGCAGGCCTCGGCCCTCGGGGACCACGTCGGCCGCCGCGTCACCAAGGCCCTTGCGCCGCTGCCGCCTGCTGAGCGGGTAGCCCTGGTCAACGCCCTGCTCTCCGGCCTCGACGGTGACGTTGTCGAGCCGGGCCCCCAGCAGTTGATGTCCGTGGCGAGGCAGGAGCAACCCGGCGTCTGGACCCTGCTTGGTGCCCGTCCTACCGTTCCCCTGTCCCGCCCGGCGCTGCTGACCAACTCCACCACCGACCCCAAGCTCGGTGCCGAGCTGCGCGCGGAGCTGGCCACGGCCGACCGAATTGACCTGCTGTGCGCGTTCGTCAAGTGGTACGGCCTGCGCGTACTCGAGGACCAGCTGCTGGCCCGTCACCAGCGGGGTGTGCCGCTGCGGGTCCTCACGACGACGTACATGGGCGCGACCGACCGCACCGCCCTGGACCGCCTGGTCCGCGACTTCGGGGCCGAGGTCAAGGTCAACTACGAGACCCAGTCGACTCGCCTGCACGCCAAGGCGTGGATGTTCCGCCGCCGCAGCGGCTACGACACGGCCTACGTCGGCTCGTCCAACCTGAGCCGCGCGGCCCTGCTGGACGGCCTGGAGTGGAACGTCAAGCTCGCCGGCTCGCACACGCCCGAACTGACGGCCAGGTTCGAAGCGACCTTTGACACCTACTGGGCGGACCCCGCGTTCGTCCGCTACGACCCGAACGTGGACCGGGACCGCCTCGACCGGGCGCTCGCCATCGCCGGCGGGATGCAGGAGCGCGGCACGGTCACCCGCACGATCAGCGGGCTCGAGGTACGGCCCTACCCGCACCAGGAGGCGATCCTCGACCGGCTCCAGGTGGAGCGCCAGACCCACGGCCACCACCGCAACCTCGTCGTGGCCGCCACAGGCACGGCAAGACCGTCATCGCGGCCCTGGACTACGCCCGGATGCCGGGCCGACCCTCGCTGCTGTTCATCGCCCACCGCAACGAGATCCTCGAGCAGTCGCTGCGCACCTACCGCGAGGTCCTCGCCGACGGGGCGTTCGGCGAGCTGTACGTCGGCGGGCAGCGGCCTGACCGGTGGCGACACGTCTTCGCCAGCGTCCAGAGCCTGTCCGCTGCGGGTCTGCAGCGCCTGGCCGCGGACGCGTTCGACGTGGTGGTCATCGACGAGTTCCACCACGCCGAGGCCCCGACCTACCGCCGTCTGCTCGAGCACCTCCAGCCGAACGAGCTACTCGGCCTGACCGCGACGCCCGAGCGCTCCGACGGCCTGGACGTGCGGTCGTTCTTCGACGGCCGCACCGCCGCCGAGCTGCGGCTGTGGGACGCGCTGGAGAACGACCTGCTGTGCCCGTTCCACTACTTCGGCATCAGCGACGCGACCGACCTGTCCCGCCTGGACTGGCGAGCGGGGGAGTACAGCACCAGCGACCTCGAGAACCTCTACACCGCCGACGACGCCCGGGTCCGCATCGTGCTGCGGGAGCTGCGCGACAAGGTGATCGACCCCACCACCATCCGCGCCCTCGGGTTCTGCGTGTCGGTGCGGCACGCGGAGTTCATGGCCGACCGGTTCATCGCCGCAGGCATCCCCGCGCGGGCCGTCTCCGGTGCCACGTCGCGAGAGGACCGAGCCGACGCCTTGCAAGCCCTGCGGGACCGGACGGTCAACGTGCTGCTCGCGGTCGACCTGTTCAACGAGGGCCTGGACGTGCCGGACGTCGACACCCTGCTGCTGCTCCGACCGACCCAGAGCGCGACGATCTTTCTGCAGCAGCTTGGGCGCGGCCTGAGAAGGACGGCCGACAAGCCTGTCCTCACGGTGCTGGACTTCATCGGTCAGCAGCGTCGCGAGTTCCGGTTCGACCTCAAGTACCGGGCTCTGACCGGTACGAGCAGGTCGGGGTTGGAACGGCAGCTCGAGACCGGCTTCGGGCTGCTGCCGTCTGGCTGTGAGCTCGTCCTGGACGCGGTGGCGCGGGACGTGGTGCTGGACAACGTGCGCCGCCAGCTCAAGCTGAGCCGGAAGGAGCTGCTGCACGAGGTCCGGAGCCACGGCGACCTGCCTCTGGCCGACTGGCTCCGGGAGTCAGGACGCGAGCTGGCCGACGTGTTCCGCGCCGGCTCCTGGACAGGCCTTCGTCGCCAGGCGGGCCTGCCGACCCCCGAGGCCGGACCGATCGAGGAGCAGCTGCTGAAGCGGACCAGCGCGTTCGCCCACGTCGACGACCCTGAGCGAGCGGCCGTGTACCTAGGCCTACTCGAGGACGGGTGGCGCTACGACCAGCTGTCTGAGCGGGAGCAAGGGGTCGCGCGGATGATGTTCTTCTCCCTGTGGCCGAACGGTGGCGGCTACGGCGATTACCAGGAGGCGTTCGACGTACTTGCCGCGCACCCGGCGGTCCGGGACGAGTTGTGTCAGGTCATCGGGCTGGGGCTGGCGACCGCTGAGCACGTCACCTTGCCCTTGGAGGCGGGACTGCAGCAGGTGACCCTGCAGACGCACGCCCACTACAGCCGCGACGAGATCCTCGCCGCTCTCGGCTGGGCTGGCATCGACGGGGACTCACCCCGCAAGACCCAGGGGCACGCGTCGGGTGTCGTCTGGGCGCAGGAGGCCGGGGCGGACGCGTTCCTGGTCACGTTGAACAAGGACGAGAAGCACTTCTCGCCGCAGACCATGTACAGCGACTACGCCATCAGCCGCGACACGTTCCACTGGGAGTCGCAGAACGCCACCGCGGAGGCGTCCGGGACCGGTCAGCGGTACGTCCACCACGCCGAGCGGGGGAGCCACGTGCTGCTGTTCGTGCGGCCGACCCGGAGCAACAGTTGGGGCGGTGCGGCGACCTACCAGTGCCTCGGCCCGGCGACGTACGTGTCGCACGAGGGGGAGCGGCCAATGGCGATCACCTGGCGCCTGCGGCACGTGATGCCGGTGGACACGTTCAGGGTGGCCTCGGTGGTGGCGTGATTGGCAACCCGGGTTGCCTACTCGGTCACTGCCCGAGCGTCTTGCGGACCAGCACGTCCCACTGCACGGTGGCAGTCGCGTAACACCGAGTGCGGGGGATATGGCAGGGCTTGGCAGCCGCCGGCTTCGGAGTAAGTGCGGTCTTCGTGCCAGGTGACAACTTACTTCGTACCGACACCGGTGACGCACTCTGGGTGTCGAGTGTAATCAAACTCGCCGAGAGGGTGTTTGATCGCAGGGTAGGTGTCGTAGCGTGACTAGTGCTGGGCGGTCTTGACGAGGAGGTGCGGATGAGAGCCTACGTAGGCGTCACGGACGCCAACTGGGCGTCGTTCTTGGCTAGCCGCCCCGCCTTGACTGAAGTGAACTTTTGGAAACCGGGTGGGCAGGGCTTTAAGGCGCTGGCAATCGGGGAACCCTTCGCTTTCAAGACCCACCACCCTCATAACCAGGTTGTGGGTGTTGGGTTTTTCGCTGGTTCTGCCGTGATGAAAGTGAGCGAGGCTTGGCGGTTCTTTGGTGAAGGAAATGGCGTGGCCTCACAGGCTGAGATGCGCAAGCGAATAGCCTACTATCGGCCTGCGCGAGTGGACGAGGTGGACCCTGAAATTGGTTGTGTCATGCTCCGAGACGTTGCGTTCCTGACCGCGAGTGCTCAACTCCCACCTCCCAGCGATTGGTCGTCGAACATTGTTCAAGGCAAGAGTTATCCTGTCGAGGGATCATCAATCGAGGGCCTCTTGCAAGAACTGATGCTCCGCACCGAAGGGACGCTCGATGCGACAGGTGCCGTGCCGGGAGCTGTCTTCGGTGATCCGCGACTCGCGAGGAACCGGTTGGGTCAGGGGTCGTTCAAGGCGATGGTCTTGCAGGCGTACCGCCGCCGTTGTGCAACTCAGGACAAGTTTGTCCCCGTGTTGCAGGCCTCGCATATCAGGCTGGTCTCCCAGGAGGGTGAGAACAGGCTGGATAACGGGATCTTGTTGAGGTCCGATGTTCACACACTTTTTGATGAGGGATACATCGGTCTGGACAACAGGTATCGCTTGCGCGTATCTCCGGCGCTTCGCAGCGAGTTCGGGAACGGGGAGGAGTTCTACTCGCTCGCCGGACTTCCAGTCGCCATCCCTGAACGAAGGGCGGATCGTCCCGCTCCGGAGTTCCTAGAGTGGCATTCAGATGTTGTCTACCGTTCCGCTTGGCCGACACCCCCTTGATCGAAAAGTGGGGATCGTACGCCTGGATCCCGTGCGACCGCAATCCGAGGCGAGACGGCACGCTTTGCGTCGACATGTCGTGGCATGCCGCTATCGGTCGGTAGTCGGTCTCTTGTCTGTCTGCTGCAAAGAAGACTGAGCCCGTCGTTGTGCAGTGTGGACACCGGCTGGTCACGAATTGAGCCGGCGTACCAGCAGAAGCTCTTGCCTTAGCGCGAGTTGATCGCGAGATAAACAAGTGTCGACGGCAGCCTGGAGCTTCTGCCGCACCGCGGGAGTCAACCGCCGCCCCCCGAACACCCCCAGAGCCTCCCGCACCAGCTCCTCCCGCTCCATCCCATCGCCGGCCCGGCACAGCGCCTGCATGGCGTTCCCGATCTCCAGCAGCGACACGTCCTCTATCGGCCGCGGCGAGTCCGGGCTCGCCCGCCGGAACCCGGTCCAGCTGTCGGGGGAGCGCCGCTCCGACCAGAGGAACGTCGGCTCGTTGGTTCCTCGTGCGGTCGACGGGACGACGTCGAGGATGGACCGGATGCGGGCGTCGTTGAGTCGGGTCAGGCCGAACGCGCACGCGACGGCGCGGGCCAGGCGCACCTCGTGGATCGGGCCCTCCGCCTCGATCACCTCCAGGGCTACCGCACGCACCGCCTTGGCGGCCTCGGTCTGAGGCAGGGCATCCAGCTGCGACCGGGGGCCGGCGCTACGAGGCGGCCACTCGACGAACGGCTCCTCGCCCGGCAGGACCAACGGCTGGCGGGCTGCCGTAGCGACCGCACGGACCGGGGCTGCGACCACGCCTGCCATGACTGTGATGGGCTCCGCGGTGGCCAGGGCCGCTTGACGCCGCGGTGCCTTAGCGACCGGGGCCGGGACGCCGCCTCGCGCCTCGACCTCGGCGAGCGTCGCCTCCAGGCGGGCGACCACGCTCGACGCGTCACCCGCCCATTCCGGCAGCCACACTCGCTCCACCGCGGGCCAGGCCATCAGCCGGGACAGCACCTCGACCGGCAGCCCGTCCCGGTCGCCGACCGTGCCGCGCTGCGCCCAGGACGGTCCGTCCAGCAGGACCGCCAGCAGTTGCGTCTCGGGGTGCTCAGGCCGGGCGATGCTGATGTCGACCCGGAAGTCCGACAACCCCACCTCCGTCCGCACGACGTGCCCGCGAGCCCGCAGCGCCTCGGCGATCGAGTCCCGGTGTCGGTCGACCACGGTCCGGCGGGTCGTTGCCACCACCTCACCCGAGCCCGCCGCGGCCAGGTCCAGGTAGGCGCGCAGGTGTTTGATGCCGACCGCGGTCGTCTCCTCGGCCCGCAGCTGGGCGGGGTCGAACGAGCTGAGCACGACGACCTGCCGCCGCGCGCGGGTGACAGCCACGTTAAGCCGGCGCTCCCCGCCGGCGCGGTTGAGCGGGCCGAAGTTGAGCGGCAGCACGCCCTTGCCGTTCACGCTGAACGCGGTGGAGAACAGGATGGTGTCCCGCTCGTCGCCCTGGACGTTCTCCAGGTTCTTGACGAACAACCCGTCCGGGTCCTCCAGCGCCTCGACGAGGCGGTCGTCGCCGCTGTCGCGCAGCAGCGCCTCGATGAGCGAGCGTTGCTGCATGTTGAACGTGACGACGCCGACGGACGGGTAGATGCCGGGCGGGGCCGCGTCGAACCGGCGGCGGAGCTCGGCCACGACCGCCTCAGCTTCGACCGGGTTGCTGCGCAGCTGCTTGCCCTTGCCGCTGCGGTGGAAGTGTCCGTCCACACGCACCAGCGACACGCCGTGCCCGTGCGGACCGGGGTCGGCCGCCCCGGCCCGTGGGGCGGGAAAGGAGGACAGGCGCTGGTCATAGTAGTGCTGGTTGCTGAACGAGATGAGCGACTCGTCCTGGCTGCGGTAGTGCCACGACAGCCACTGCCGGGGGACGCGGGCCTGGACCGCCTCGGACAGGATGCTCTCCTCGTCCTCGACGGCCAGCACCCCGTCTGGGACGGTGTCGCTGTCGTCGTCGGACAGCGTGGCCTCGGCGAACGAGGTCGGGGGCATCTGCTTGCTGTCGCCGACGACGACGACGGACCTGGCCCGTCCCATCGCCCCGACGGCGTCGGCGACCCGGATCTGTGAGGCCTCGTCGAACACGACCAGGTCGAACAGGTCCTGCTCGGCGGCGAAGAACCGCGCGAGGGAGTCCGGGCTCACCAGGACGCACGGCATCACCTGGGTGATGAGCGACCCGTACTGCTGCAGCAGGGCCCGCACGCCGAGCCCGCGTCGCTGCTTGTTGAGCTCGCGCTGCAGGGCACCGACCTGACCGCGACCGGTGGCGGCGTCGAACGTGCGCCGGTCGACCGCCCGCCGCGGCAGCTCCGCAGCCATCAGCTCCCGGACGGTGGCCGAGGAAGTCACGAAGCGACGGATGCTCCGCCCGTGCGCGGTGGCGTCGAAGGTGTCCAGACCGGTGGCGTCGCGCCGCTCGACGAGCGACGCCGCCGCGACCCCTCGGTCGAACGCCTTGACCGCGTCGTCGGCCTCGATGGCCCCGGTCTCCAGCATGCGGGCGGCCTCGGTCATCCCGGCCTCCCGCAGCGGCGCCAGGTGCGCGAGCAGGGCGACCCATCGCCGCAGCGGCAGCAGCTGCTCGTCCTGGGTGACGCGTCCGGTCCGGGTCCGGTTCCAGGCCTGCACGAACGGGTGCTCACCGGACCACGTGGCCAAGGCGGCGTCGTCGGTGCCCGCAGCCGCCTGCAGGGCCGCGACGGCGTCGCGCAGCGCGACGACCGCGCCTGCGGCCGTCGGGTCCGTCGACGCGCGGTCGGCCAGCCATGCGCGGGTGGCGTCGGTGAAGGTGTCCTCGCCGGTGCCCCGACTGGCGACGGCCCGCCCGGCCCAGCGCAACCACTGGACCTGACGTTCGAGCAGGCCTCGCCCGTCGTCGGTGAGAGGGTTCCAGCCCTGCGGCACAGTGACGCCGGGGACCCGTGTCGCCTGCTCGGCCAGCCCACGGACGGCGCCCTGCACCTGCAGCAGCGCCCCGGTGACGGACACGACCTGCTTGGGGGAGACCGTCGCGCCGGGCCGCAGGGCCGGGGCCAGCTGGTCCGCGACGGCGCGGAGCCGCTTCTTGCGGCCCCACCAGCTCGAGGTGGCGGCGGCCTGCGCCTGGGCGTGGATGTCGGCCAGGGGGAGGTCCATCGCCGCCGGGGTCACGACGTCCAGGCCGGGATGGGTGGCGGCCACGAAGGCGCTGACCTGCTGCGTCAGGGCCGCGTTCGAGGAGTCCCACGCCGGCTCCTGCGTCCGGTCCAGGTCGTCCAGGCTGACCGTCGGGACGCCGGCTAGGGCGGCGAGGGTCTCCAGGTCCAGTCGGCCCCGGGCGGCCGCGACCGCGCGGGTGAGGGGACCGTCGGAGGGGAGCCGGTCCAAGGCGGTGTCCACCGCGGCTACCGCGTCGGAAATCCGGCGGGGCTGACCGTCGGCCAGCGCCGTTGTCCGGACGAAGCCCCACGGGTGCAGCGCGGACGGACGGGCCGGGTCGGCGACGTCCGGAAGCAGCTCGAGGCCGTGCCTCAGACCGCGCAGGGTGCTCTCACCGGAGGCGAGCAGCCGGACGGGCACGTCCAGGACCGGACCGTCACCGAGCGCCAGGGCGGTCGAGTGCGCGGCGTACATCGACAGGCCGGCCGGGTTCGGCTCGTGCAACCGGGCGGCGTAGCGGGACAGGGTGCGCCGCGAGGCCCGCAGGTCCTCCTCACCGGCCGACAGCCCGGTCGCGTCGACTTCCACGTGGTGCTCGAGGGCCGCCAGGATCTGCGCCCGCACCTGGGTCGGCTTGCTGCCCTTGTCGTGCAGGTCGAGCGAGAACGGCCCCATGCCCACGGCGTTCGAGCCGCTTCTGGACCACGTCCAGGGCTGCGCGCTTCTCGGCCACGAACAGCACCCGTCGTCCCTCGGCGACCGCCCGGGCCAGCAGGTTGGTGATGGTCTGGGACTTGCCGGTCCCGGGTGGGCCCTCGAGTACGAAGGTCCCACCCTGCACCGCGCCGGCGACGGCTTGCAGCTGGGAGGCGTCCGCCGAGATCGGGCAATCACCGGCCAGCTGGTCGAGGTCGGTCTCGGTGGGCTGCGCGACGGGGTCGACGAACGGCTCGGTGGGGGAGCGGACCAGGTGGCTCGGCGCAGGACCTCGTTCTCCTGCTCGAGCAGCCGGTTGCGACGACGCAGCTCACGCAGTTCGGTCGCCTCGGTAGCGGTCACGCCGGGACGGTTGCCGTCCTCGACGTCGGCCGCGCGGAGCCAGCTGCGCAGGCAGGAGTCGGAGATCCCGAAGTCCTTGGCGATCTGCTGCAGCGGGGCCTCGCCCTTGCGGGCCACGGCGATGACGTCGTCTCGGAACTCTCTGGGGTGGGGCTTGGGCACCGTGAGCATCCTTCCAGCGGCGCCCAACAGCGCCACAGGTCAGGTGTCACCTACTCGTGCAGCAGACCCGAACGACGTGCTGGTGTCTGCGGCCTCCGCGTGGGAGATGTTCATCAGGTCGGCCCTGGGGAGGCTGAGCATGCCGGACGACCTGGTGCAGGAGCTGGGACGCCAGGGGATGTCCGAGTTGGCGGTGAGCATCGAGGACGGCCTCGCGGCCGGGGCGCTGCCAGGGCACCACGACGACCCGTTCGACCGGCTGCTCATCGCCCAGGCGAGGCGTCACGGTCTCGTCCTGGCGAGTGCCGACTCCCGATTCGCTGCATACGACGTGGGCCTGCTCCGCTGACGCACGATGGTCGCTTTCCTGCGTTCGGTCGGACACCTCGGCCGGTCCACGGCCCGCGAGCGGCTCCTCGTCGGCGGCGACCAGGACGCCACCGCTACCCGCACCTGTTGACCGCCCCGACGTCGGTCCTGGGTGGACGCGCCTGAACCTGGAGCACGCGTATGCTCGTATGTATGCGTACGACCATCAATCTGCCTGACGGCCTGGCAGAGGCTGCGAAGGCTCGAGCCGCCGCCGAGGGGCGCACCTTCACCAGCGTGGTCGAGGAGGGATTGCGGACCGTGCTCGCGGCCCGGCAGGTGCGAGCCGACGACGTCGAGCTGCCTGCCTTCGGCTCACCCCAGGCTCGGTTCCTCGTCGACCCGCGTGACCCCGAAGCCCTCTGGGCCGCCCTGGACGCCGACGGGCCGCGGTGATCCTGCCTGACGTCAACGTCCTGGTGTACGCGTACCGTCGCGAGGCAGAGCGCCACGACGACTACGCCGCCTGGCTTCGGCAGGTGGTGGCTGGGGCAGAGGAGCTCGCGCTGGTGGACGTGGTGCTGACCGGCTTCGTGCGGGTGGTCACGAATCCTCGGATCCTGGCCGAGCCGGCTCCCACGACCGCCGCGCTGACCTTCGTGAACGTGCTGCGCTCGGCCCCCCGGGTGCGCTGGCTCGCTCCGAGCTCGGCGGCCTGGGCGACGTTCGCCGAGCTGTCCACGGCGGATGAGATGGTGCGCGCGAACCTGGTCCCCGATGCCTGGCTGGCGGCTCTGGCGATCAGCCACGGCTGTCGCCTGGCCACCGCGGACCGAGGCTTCGCGCGGTTCGCGCGCCTCGACTTCTTCGACCCCGTCAGCTCAGCCAGGGGGTGACCAGGGCCCTGCTCGGCGGGTCGGACGCCGAGGACGAGGACGAGGACCTGGGCCTGGACCTGGACCGACGACCGGCCACAGGTCGGCTCCATGGCGAGGAGTCGGGCGGTTCGAGCGGGTCCAGCTGGACCGCCGCCGTTAGGGTCCGTCGCAGAGAGGGGGCGTCCGGTGACTGAGGTGTGGCTCTGGTTCTACGTGTGCGTCATGGCGGTGGGGGTCGTCGGCTTCCTGGTGTGGTCCCGCAACCCCTGGGGGTCCCCCGCGTCGAGTACCTGATCGCCGCGGCCATCCCTCTCTGGTCGGGCCTCTGGTACGCCGTGATGGCCCTCGGCGGGGGACAGGTCGAGGTGGCGGGGCAGACGACCTACTGGGCCCGCTACGTCGACTGGGTCGTCAGCACGCCCCTGCTCCTGGTGGCCCTCGTGCTGACCGCGACCCACGCTCTCACCCGCCGCCGTCGGGGGCTGGTGGCCGCACTGGTCGGTGCCGACGTGCTGATGATCACCAGCGGGGCCTTCGCCGACCTGGCCGAGGACACGACCGTCCGCTTCTCCCTCTACGGCATCGGCTGGCTGGCCCTCATGGCGATCCTGGGCCTGATCTGGGGGCCCTTGCGCCGGGTGGCCGAGCAGCAGCCGCCCGCGATGGCCAAAGCCTTCCGCGACGTCGCGCTCCTGCTCAGCGTGCTGTGGGTCGGCTACCCGCTGATCTGGTTCGTGGGGCCCTCCGGCCTCGCTCTGGTGGGCGAGACCACCGACACGGCGCTGTTCGTCGTGCTGCCGATCTTCTCCAAGGTCGTCTGGAGCCTCGTCGACCTGTCCAGGCTGCGGAGCCTCTCGCGCCGCGGCGAGCTCACCATCGCCTGACGCAGCACACGCCCGAAGCGCCGACGGCCGGGCGGACATCTTCACCACCACAAGGAGCAACATGACACTCGGCCCCGCACCCGCGCCCAACATGGAGAACTACCTCGAGTTCACCCCGATCCAGTACGACCTGGTGACGAGCATCTTCACCATCGGGGTGGCGGCGCACCTGGCCGCTCTCGTCTACTTCCTGTCCACCAGCAAGCGGGTCAGCCCGCGGTTCCGGCCCGCGTCGGTCCTGTCGGCGGTCGTGATGGTGAGCGCGGCGTTCCTGCTGCTGCGCCTGGAGATCAGCTGGGTCCAGTCGATGGAGCGGGACCCGGAGACCGGCATGTACGCCGTCGCCGAGGGTGCCACCTTCTCCCACACCTACCGCTACCTGAACTGGCTCATCGACGTCCCGCTCCTGCTCGTGCAGCTGCTGTTCGTGTGGGACCTGACCCGGCGCGAGGTCCTGCGGCTGCGCACCGGGCTGGTCGTGGGTGGCGTGCTCATGGTCATCACCGGGTTCATCGGCCAGCTGTACGAGTACGAGGCCCGCGACGGGCTGCCGGTCGCGATGCTGGTGTGGGGGCGGTCTCCACCGTGCCTTACGTGTACTTCAGCCTCGTCGTGCTCCGGTTGATCCGCCGGGGTCTGCCGAGCCAGCCCCCCCGGGTCCAGCGCACCATGAAAAACATCGGCTGGCTGTTCTTCTTCAGCTGGGGGCTGTACCCCCTGGCCTACCTGGTGCCGGCGGTCAGCTTCACGGCCGAGGCCGCCGTCGCGAGGCACTACATGTTCACCGTGGCCGACGTGCTCTCGAAGATCATCTACGGCGTCCTGCTCGGGTTGGCGCTGCAGGTCCGCAGCGCCGAGCAGGGCTGGGGCGAGGCGCTCGACACCCCGCAGATGGGGGTGCCGCTGCGCGACAGCAACCCCGGCCCAGGCCACACCGAGGCCTGATCGCGCTCGCCGTACGCCACGGCGGCCGCCTCGTGACCTTCGACACCGGAACCCCGTCCGCGCCGACAGCGGCGCGACCGCCCGGCACGTCGAGGTCCTCGCCTGCGGGTGACGCAGGCCCCCCGTCAGTCCCGCTCGTGGCTGAACAGCCAGTCCAGCATCACGTCGTTGGAGTACGTCGGCACTCACGCGAAGTGGGCGTTGACCGGTGTCGTCCCCGCGGTCCAGGTCGTGAACAGGTGCTTGGCGCCCGCGGCCTTCGCGGCGTCCCACTGCGCCTGCGCACGGGCCTCGTTCTCGGCGTCCGGCAGGTCGCCCGCCCACTCGTCGAACACCACCGGCGTGCCGAGCGACGCGATGGTCCGGAACACCGCGACGTCGGAGTCCTCGCGGTCGTAGCGGACGGTCCCGTCGTCGACGGAGTGGGTGGCCCAGATCGGGATCTCGGACAGCGCCTGCGCGGCGGACTGGTCGGCGTAGCCGGTGACGGGCAGGGCGGCGGCGAACAGGTCGGGGTGCTTCGGCAGGATGTCGAAGGTGCCCATGGACCCCATCGACAGACCGGTCAGGTGCACCCGGTCGGGGTCGACGGGCTGGGTGGCGATGGTCCGCTCGATCAGCTCTATCAGCGAGGACTGCACGGCCGGCACCTCTCAGACCGAGCTGCCCGCCGGGACCGGCTGCAGCGACGGGGGCGGGGCCTGCGGGGCGAGCACGATGCTGCGGTCGGTGGCCTGCCGGTCCGGCTCGGCGAAGGCGACCGCCAGCTGGTTGGCCATCAGCTGGACCGTGCCGTCGGTGCCGCGCTCGCCGGCGCCGTGCAGGGCCACCACCAGCGGCAGCAGCTCGGTGTTGCGGCCGGGGCGCCGCTCGGGCGTGTACAGCCCCTACCGCAGCGTCGTCCCTGACCCGCCGGTCGCGGACCGGACCTGGAAGTCGTCGACCACCGGGCGCAGCAGGTCGTCGTTGGCGATCGCGTCATCGGTGGCGGCGAGCACCACCCGGCCGCGGTTGTCGGTGACGTCCTCGGCGACCTCCACCAGGTACGCGCCGTTCAGGTCGAGACGCACGTTGACCGTGCCGTCGTAAGACAGCGCGGACGCGCCGGGCTCGGTCGTGGAGAGCTCGACGACGACGTAGCGGCCGTTCCGGGTCTCTGACCCCGGCACGGCCGTTTCGCTGACATAGGCGTCGGTGACCGTCCGGTCGAGGTCCTGCCCGTTGGCGGTGACGTCGACGTCGAAGACGTCCGTAGGCAGGTCGACACCACGCAGGTTGATCCGACGGTCGTACTCCAGGACGACGGCGCTCACCGCGGCACCCAGCGGGCCCACCTCGACGACCGCGTCGACCCCGACGACCTGCGCGGCGGCCGGTCCGGCCGCGGGGACGGCCTGCGCTGCACCTACCGTTCCGGCGCCGGTCCCCAGCAGGGCTGCTGCCGTCAGGACGCCCCCCATCGCACTGCTCCCCTCATCGAGACTCCTGGTGCTGCGTGATCGGCCACCGTGGCCGCTTCCGACCCCACACCCAGTCAGGGGGTGTGTCAACGATTGAGCGGACCTTGGGCCACTTGCAGTCACGCATTGTCCGCATGCTCGGCCATGAACGGCTCGCGCGTCGGGCGCACGCCTCAGAGGTCGCCGAACAGCGGCAGGTGCCCCAGCGCCCGGACCCCGGACGCGCGCGCTCCCAGGGCCTCGCGCCAGCCGTCGCCCTCGGTCAGCACCGCGCCGACCCCGACGACCTCGGCCCCCGCCCGCTCCAGCAGCCGCAATGCAGCCAGGGCCGACGCGCCTGTGGAGATGACGTCGTCCACCAGCAGCACCCGCCGCCCGGCCACGGCAGGGACGCGGGCCCGGTCGAGCAGGAGCGCCTGACCAGGCTGGCTGGTGATGGAGTCGACCGGCTCCGACAGCGCGTCCCGCAGGTGCAGCTTGTTCGTCTTCTGCAAGATCAGGTAGTCGTCCAGCCCGAGCGCGCGGGTGACCTCGATGGCGACGGGGATACCCATCGTGGCGGTCGAGACGACGATGTCGGGGGCGGTCGGGGCCATCAGCTCCGCGAGCTCCCGCCCCACCGTCTCGCCGAAGCGCACGCCACGGTCGACGGTGATCATCAGGGCGACCGACAGCCCCTGCCGCAGCTGGACCAGCGGCAGGTCGACGGTCTGGCTGCCGACCTGCACGCGGTGCACGCGGTGCACACCGCGAGGCCCCTCGCTCATGAGCCGGCCCGCCCGCCCGCGGTGATCACCTGAACGACGTCGGCGTCGAAGGCGTCCGTGTCCACCTGGGTCACCACCTCGGTGTCGGGCGTGGGCGCGTCGATCCCGGTGCCGGTGTCGATCACTGGTCGGCGGGGCCGGGGCGTGTCTGCCATGCCGGAACCCTGCCACCTCGGACCTGGTCCCGCCGCGACTCAGCGCGGTTCGACCCTCAGCACGATGCGCCCATGTGCCCGGCCCTGCTGCAACCGCTGCAGCGCGGGCACCACGTCGCTTAGGGGGAACGTCCGGTCCACCACCGGCCGCACCTGCCCCGCGGCCACCAGCTCCGCCAGTCGGGCGAGCCGCTGCGCCCGCGGGGTGGACCGGGTCGGGCGGGGGAGCTGCCGGACGACGAGCGAGGCAGCGGTCATCGCCAGCACCGGGCCGATGCTGCCGGTGACCCGGTTCATACCGTGGCCGTAGTGGTCGTGGCCGACCCGGACGTAGATGCCATCCGGGGTGAGCGTGCGCCGCCAGTCGCGGAAGGGTCGCGTGCTGGCCACGTCGACGACGAGGTCGTGCCGGACCGGGCGGCGGGTGGCGTCCTCGGTCCGGTAGTCGCAGACGTCGTCGGCCCCGGCAGCGCGCACCAGGTCCAGCCGGTCGCCCGCATCGACCCCGGTCACCCGCGAGGCACCCAGCGCGACGGCGAGCTGCACCACGTACCCGCCGAGCGCGCCCGCGGCGCCGTTGACCAGGACGCTCTGCCCGGCCCGGAAGCGGCCCTGGTCGACGAGCACCTCAAGCGCCAGCAGCGCGGGGGTGCCCAGCGCCGCCGCACGGACGTCGTCCAGGTCGTCGCCGGTGGGGACGAGAGCGTCCTGCGGTGCGGTGGCGAGCTCGGCCCACGCGCCGCCGTTGACCCACTGGATGCCGCGGACCGTCTCGCCCCACACCCGCTGGCCCGGCCGGAACCGGGTCACCGCCGACCCGACCGCCTCGACCGTCCCGGCAACGTCGGTGCCGGGGACCCGCTGCCTGGGGGTGCGGACGCCGTTGCCCATCAGCCGCAGCGCGTAGGGCAGACCGGTGACGGTGTGCCAGGCGTCGACGTGGACCGAGCTCGCGGCCACCCGGACCAGCACCTCGTCGGGGGCGGGCTCGGGTGGGGCGACGTCGTCGAGCCGGAGCCCCTCGACCGGGCCGTACCTGTCGTGCACCACGGCTCTCACGCGGCTCATGGTGGCGATCCGCGCGGCCGGACGGCCAGGGGGGCAGCCCCCGAGCGGTTGGTCACGACGCCGTCCGAGGTCGGGGCGCCGGACGGGCAGGACCGATGAGAACCGGCCGCCCCGGCGGTCCCTGTCTGCATGACCACACACCTGAACCCGTACCTGTCCTTCCGCGACGGCGCCTTCGAGGCCATGCAGCACTACCAGCGGGTGTTCGGTGGCGAGCTCACCCGCAGCACGTTCGCCGAGTTCGGCATGGCCGCCGACGAGTCCGAGGCGGACAAGACCATGCACTCCCAGCTCGTCACCGACAGCGGCTGGGTGATCATGGCCGCCGACACACCGGCTGCGATGGAGCACAGCCCCGGCGGGCACGCGGTGTCCTTGTCGGGGGGACCTGAGGACTCGGCCTACCTCCACGCCTGCTGGGACGGGCTCGCCGAGGGCGGACAGGTGCACGAGCAGCTCACCGTCGCGCCCTGGGGTGACGAGTTCGGCATGCTGACCGACCGTTCCGGGGTGAGGTGGATGGTCAACGTTGCCGGTGCCGCCCCCTCCCCGCAGGGCGGCTGATCCGCGCGCAGGTCCCCGCCGCCGTGAGGGACCGACGACGGGGTGCAGGCGACGAGCCAGCTGCCGGACGGGGTGCGCCTGTCGGGGGTGACGTCCAGCTCGGCCAGCCTGGTGTCCACGGCGCAGTACGACGGGACCCAGGTCCACCCCCAGGGGGTGTGGCTGGAGGGCACCGCCCAGCTCGCGTGCGCTCTGGACGGCCGTCGGGCTGCCGGGGACGTGCGGCGCGCGCGGGACCTGCTCGGCGAGGTCGCGACCGCGCAGGCCCTGGTCGGGCAGGGCCAGAGCGTCGGTGGGCGACCGCTGCCGCCCGCCGCCTGTGTGGTGGCCGCGTCCAGCCTGCCCGACAGCGGCTTCGGGTTCGGTATGTCCAGAGCCAGCACGTCGGGGCGACGGCCTGCTACGTCATGGCGGGGGCGAGGGCGAACCCGCTGCGAGCCGGCGGCCTGCGCTGAGCTCGCCGTCGACGGTCCGGCCACCGGTCCTCAGCGCTGCAGGCCACGCCTCAGCTCGGCCATCGCGGTGCCCAGGTCGACCCGGGGCTCCCAGCCCCACCGTCGCGCCCGGTCCGCGACCAGCCGTCCGGTCCACACGGGCTCGTCCGTCCACTCCGGCTGCACGCCCAGGGCGTCGGTGACGCTGCCGTGGTAGGCCCGCCAGGTGGCCGGCTCGCCCGCCACGACGACGGTCGTCGTGGTGCCGGCGACGACCCCGGCCGCGGGGTCCTCGGAGGTCGCGACCACTCCGGTCGCGACGTCGGCGAGCAGGCTCGCGAGGTCGTCGACGTGGACCCACGCGAAGGACTTCTCCGGGTTGGCCCCGCGGTCGCCGTCGCGCACCGACGCCGGGCGCAGGGTGTTCCAGACCGACGTCCCGCCGGCCCCGAGGATGGCCGGGGGACGGACCAGGACGACGGTGAGGCCGTCGACCGCGGCGAGGGCGTGGTCGGTGTCGAGCTTGGTGACCGGGTAGTCGCCACCGTCCTCGCCCACCAGGGCGCTGTCCTCGGACACGTCGCCGACACCCGCCGAGCGGTCGTAGACCCCGGCGGTCGACACGTGCACGAACCGGGCGACGCCGGCGTCCCGGGCGGCACGGGCCAGGACCGGAGTGCCCTCGACCGCGACCTCGTGCTGGACCCGGCGGTCGCAGCCCATCGGGTGGACGGTCGTGACCACCGCGTCGGCCCCGGCCACGACGTCGCGGGCCAGGTCGGGGTCGTAGAAGTCGCCGACGTGCTCGGTGACGCCGTCCACGGCGGGCGCCGTGCCGGCGCGCCGGACGACTGCCCGCACCCGTGCCCCCCGGTCGAGGAGGGCGTGGCACGCGCGCGCGCCCACCAGTCCGTTGGCACCGGTCATGACCACGACGGGGGAGCTGTCAGCCATGGCGTTACCCTGCCAGCGGAGCCGGCCCGGTGCAGCAGCGGGAAACCCTCGACCCTCAGGCCCGGGCGGCCAGCTGCTGGTCCATCCGCCGGTCGAACTCTGCCAGCAGCCGCACGATCTCGGGCCGCTCCAGGGCCTGCTCGACCTTCTCGGCCCCCTCTGCCACTGCACCCTCGGGCGCGGGCACGGCCTCGTCGTCCCCCTTCGAGGAGCCGAACCTGCCCCTGGCGTACTCGACGACCGCTCCCGTGAGGTCCTTGACCTCGCCGAGTCCGTCGGCGACGGCGCCACGCAGCAGCTGCAGGTCCATCTCGTCCACGACGACGTCGAACGCCGTGCGCACTTGTGAGGCCTCGTGCTGCAGGGCTGAGCGGTCGTCACCGGCCAGCTCGCCGAGGGCCAGGCGACGGTGGGTGGCGCGGCCGAGCAGCAGGACGCGGGTGATGTCGTTCGGGACACCGGTCACCGCGCCGGCGATCTTCGTGTACTTGCGGACCGGGAACAGCAGCACCTTGCGGGGGATCGAGGAGAGCGAGCGCAGGAACCCGCCGCCGTCGCCTGCGTACAGCGGTTCGACGGCGCGCGACGGGTAGCGACGGCCGTGCGCGCGCAGGGTGCGGGTCACCGCGAGGCGGGTGGCGCGCTCGGAGACGGCGTCGTCCAGGTACGGCACGGGCACGAACCGTGCGGCTGCGCGCACCAGCGCGCAGGCGGTCCACTCCCGGACCAGGCCGGAGGACGGCTCGGGGACCGTGCGGTCGGGGGCGCCGGCGGTACCGGAGGAGCGGGTGGGGTCGGACGGCGGGGTGCGGTCAGCAGGCATCACACGGGCTCGTACCCGCGGATGGGTGATCGGAACCCTCTGGACCGGGCTCGGGCCGGTGTACGGCCCGGCTGCAGGTTCAGGAGGGGACGGCGCTGCCGAGCGGCGGCTCGAACTCGCGACTGAGCCCACCCTGCGGCGCGGGGACCCAGTTGCCGCAGACCTCGCAGCGCTGCAGCGCGCCGCTGCTGGCCAGGTCGTCGCGATGCTCGTGCGCGCACGCGCTGCACGAGTAGGTGGTTCCCGTCATGGTCTGCTCCCGTCCCGGTCGGGCCGCTGGTCGGTCCGTCATCTGGAGGATCGGACGCTCGCGGGAGGGCTTGAGCCGTTCGGGTACCGCGTCCGGCTCACCAGCGGTAGTCCAGGAACTTCCCGTCGAAGGTCACCACCACCCGGTCACCGTCCGGGTGGGGCCGACGCGCGAACTCGACGTTGAAGTTGATCGCGCTCATGATCCCGTCGCCGAACTCCTCGTGGATCAGCTCCTTCAGAGCGGGCGCGTACACGTTCATCGCCTCCACGAACCGGTAGACCGCCGGGTCGGACATGACCGCCGGGTCCGAGCCGCGGTACGGCTGCAGCTGCAGGCTCTCCACCACCGTGCCGTCCAGACCGAGCAGGTCGCACACCTGCGTGGCCTGCTCGTGCGTCATCGGGTGCTGGCCGAGCAGCGCCGCCGTCGTCCAGACGAGCGGTGCCCCGATCGTCTCCGCGAGCTGGCTCCACGACACAGCGCGCCGGGTGCGTGCGGCGACGACGAGTGCGGCGGCGTCGGACTTGTTCATGATCGGGGTCATCTGTGCTCCTGGTCCGAGGGGGTGGTCTCGGCCCACAGGTTGCCGCAACCGGTGCTGGGACGCCGTCCGAGGAGGGGTCGGTAAGCAGGTGTTCACACGAGGACGGCGGGAGCGTCTGCAGCCGGGTGACTCGTGACGGTGACGTGACCAGACGTTCACCGGCGGTGACGCACGGCGAAACATGCGCGGCCCAGGATCGAGCCGTCCATTCGCGTGCGACCGAGGAGAGCTCCCACATGTCCTACGTACAGCCGAAAGACTTCGTCACCACGATGGTCGACGCAGGGGAGTCGAAGGTCTTCATGTCCACCCGGGACACGCTGGTCCGGTCCTTCATGGCCGGTGCCATCCTCGCGCTGGCAGCCGCGTTCGCGATCACGATCACGGTCCAGACCGGTAGCGCGCTCATCGGCGCGCTGCTGTTCCCGGTCGGGTTCTGCCTCATCTACCTGATGGGGTTCGACCTGCTCACGGGCGTGTTCACGCTGGTACCGCTCGCCGTGCTGGACAAGCGTCCCGGGGTGACCAAGCGTCTGATGCTCCGCAACTGGGGCCTGGTCTTCGTCGGTAACTTCGCCGGCGCGATCACGGTCGCGATGATGATGGCCGTCACGTTCACCTACGGCTTCGCGCTCCCCCCGAACGAGATCGGCCAGGCGATCGGCACCATCGGTGAGGGTCGGACCGTCGGCTACGCCGAGTACGGCGCCGCCGGGATGCTGACGCTGTTCACCCGCGGAGTGCTGTGCAACTGGATGGTCTCCACCGGAGTCGTCGCGGCGATGATGTCGACCAGCGTCACCGGCAAGGTCCTGGCGATGTGGATGCCGATCATCATCTTCTTCTACCTGGGCTTCGAGCACTCGGTGGTGAACATGTTCCTGTTCCCGTCCGGGCTGATCCTCGGTGGCAACTTCTCGGTGCTGGACTACCTGGTCTGGAACGAGATCCCTACCGTGATCGGCAACCTGGTCGGCGGGCTCACCTTCGTCGGCCTGACCCTCTACGCCACGCACGCCCGCACCGGTTCCGCCCGTCGTCGGGTCGTGGAGCTGCCCGAGACCGAGCAGGAGCGGGTGCCCGTCAGCGCCACCTGACGGACCCCCGCGTCCTCAGCCCGCGCCGACGACCAGCAGCGTCGTGACGAACACGAGCCCCGAGACCAGCAGCGTGACCGTGGTGTAGCCGAGGATGTCCCGCATCTTCAGCCCGGGGATCGCCAGCAGCGGCAGCGCCCAGAACGGCTGGGTCATGTCGCTCCACCGGTTGCCGTAGGACACGGCCATGATCGCGACCGACGGCTCCAGCCCGAGCTGTGCGGCGGCGTCCAGCATGATCGGCGCCTGCACGGCGAACTGCCCGCCGCCCGAGGGCACGAAGAAAGTTGACGAGCCCGGCGGACAGGAACGCGAACACACCGGACGTCTGCCCGGTGGACACGCTGACGGAGAAGTCGGAGATCACCTGGATCAGCCCCGACGCCGTCCTTCGGTGGTAGGGGCGAGGGGGCGGGGAGGACCTAGACGACCCGGGCCTCCCGGCACGGGCGGTGCGTGGGTCGGTATGGCCGGGGCGGCTGCTGGTTGGCATCATCAGCGGCCCGGCACGATCCACGAGAGGACCCCCGATGATCTTCATCACCGCCACGTTCCAGGTGAAGCCCGAGCACGCGGACGCCTGGCCCGAGATCTCGCGCGAGTTCACCGAGGCGACCCGTGCCGAAGCCGGTTGCCTGTGGTTCTTCTGGTCGCGCTCGCTCGACGACCCGGCGTCGTACGTGCTGGTGGAGGCGTTCCGTGACGGCGAGGCCGGTGGCGCGCACGTCGGCTCGGCGCACTTCGCCGCCGCGCAGGAGTCGCTGCCGCCCTACCTGGTGTCGACGCCGAGGATCGTCAGCCAGGAGGTCGACCAGGACGACTGGTCCGAGCTCGGCGAGATGCGCGTCGGGAGCTGAGCTCGCCCTCGATCTGTTCCAGCCAGCCGGCGACGGGCAGGGCGGCGACCTCGATCGTGATGGTCATGCCGGCGGACGCCACGCCCGCGGCCCGCTCCTGGGCGCTCGGCGCGAGACCCGGGAGCAGCGCTGCGACGAGGTCGTGGTTGATGAAGCGGGCGGGGTGCCGTTGCGCCCGGCTGCCTGTGCGCCTCCGGATGCAGTGTTGTGATCGAACATATGTTCGACTAGACTGGGGAAGGAGCGCGCCGGGATGGTGGCGATGGTGATGGCGGAGACGGGTGACGCGGGTGCCCCGACGCTGCTGTCCGTCGCTTCGGAGGCCGCCGACGTGTTCGACCGGCTGGCGCGCATGGCGGACGACGACACCGTCTGGCACGCCACCGATCGCCACGTCCTGGCCGCGGTCGGCGACGTCGCCCGGGTCCGAACGGCGCTCGAGGCGGTCCACCTGCGTCTGGTCCGCCAGGTCGACGAGCGGGGGGTCGCCACGGCGTCACCGGTGGCCACGACGCCGGAGGGGTTCCTGCGGACGGCCTGCCTGTCGGGGGCGGCGCAGGCCCGCAGGGACGTTGCCGCCGCGCGCGCCACCGCGCCCGGGGAGGTGCTCGCTCCCTTCCAGGCCCTGCTGGGTGAGGGGCGCTGCACCCGAGCTCACGTCGACGCCGTGGTTCGCGTGCTGGACCAGATCCCCGCAGCGGTCCTCACACGTGACGGGGCCGGTCAGGAGATCGCCGACTATCTGCTGCTGGCTGCGCAGGAGGCCGGGCCTCTCGATCTGCAGCGGGCGGGGCGGCACCTCCTCGCGGGTCTGGCGCCGGACCCCTCGGACCGGCAGAACAGCCAGGCGGTCCAGCGGCGCTACCTCGATCTCGCGACGGACGCGACCGGGATGCTGGTCGGCAGGTTGCAGCTGGACCCGGTGGCGGGCGCGGCGCTGCGGACGGCCCTGCAGCGATGGAGCGGCCCGGAGTCGGGGGGCGACGGAGACCCTGACACCCGGCAGCCACGTCAGCGTCGGGCCGATGCCCTGTCCCACCTGGTCGAGACGGCTCTCGCAGTCAAGCAGCCCAGACGTGGTGAGCGATCGCGCGTCGTGGTGCCCGTGACGCCCGAACAGCTCGTGGACGTTCGGCACCGGTCGCGTCGCGGTGCCCCCGGTGGGGCCGCGGCGGTCGGCATGGCGACGGTCGAGGGCGGGGAGCCGATCCCTACCTGGGCCGCCCGGCGGCTGGCCTGCGACGCCGTCCTGCAGCGCCTCGTGAACAGCCCGACGGAGGGTCCCCTCGAGGTGGGACGCGCCCAGCGGCTTGCGACCATCACGCAGCGCCGCGCGCTCGCCGCCCGGGACGACGGCTGCGTGGTCCCGGGCTGCGACGCCGTGCCGGACATCTGCGACGCGCACCACGTCGTGCACTGGGCCGACGGTGGTCGCACGGATCTGCACAACCTCCTCCTGCTGTGCCCCGGGCACCACACGGTGGTCCATGCGGGCACCTGGGCGGTCGAGATCGACGCCAGCCAACAGGTCACGGCTACGCCCCCGCGATGGGTGGACCCGCTGCGACGCCCTCGACCGGCATGGCGGCAACGCGCGCAACGTGCCCGGCGCGCCGGCGGTGTACCGGGCGGTGGGGGACCGGGCGGTGGGGGAACGGGTTGCGGTGGACCGGGTTGCGGTGGACCGGGTTGCGTTGCTGCCCAGGTTGAGGAGAGGGCTGCGTCGTATGAGCGGGGACGAGACCCGGTGCCGATCCGAAGGTCGGGGCAGACCGGCGCGGCGGGACCCAGTCGGCGGGGGCGTTCGTACGCGAGGCGGACGTGCTGACCGGCCTCTGCGGGCCGTGACGGTCTGCTCGGCTCAGGTGGTGCGGTCACGGTCAGAGCGGTGTCGACGCCGTGAACGGCTCGCCGGCGTGCTGCGGACCCCGGCCACGCCCAGGCTGGTCCGCTGCATCACGGCGACGACGTAGGCGGTCAGCCCGACGCCCCAGACCACCCCGGGCGCGGGCGGAGGGGGTCGGGTGGTGTGCGGCGGGTGGAGGGCGGGTGCTCTTGTCCGTTGCACGACGCCAGCGGCGACGGGGCGGGGGCTGCGTCCGTGTCTGCGGCGTGCAGGCCGGTGGGCGTGCGGACCGGACGGCTCACAGGCGTTCGCGGAGACCTGTCGCGCGGGCGGCCGGACGTCCGACGGCGGCGGCGAACGCATCGACCGATCCGATGACCCTGACCTGGCTCACGGCGCGCGTGACCGCCGTGTAGAGCGTCTCGCGGGTGGCCAGCGGGGAGTCCGCCGTGGGCAGGACGACCGTTACCCGGTCGAACTGCGAGCCCTGGCTGCGGTGGACGGTCATGGCGTGGACCGGGCGCACGGCGCCGAGTCGGACGAGCGGGACCCCGGTCGGCGCGCCGCCGCGGGCGAACCAGGCGCGCAGGCCGTCGCCGTCGGGGTCGGCGACGACCACGCCGGTGTCGCCGTTGAACAGACCGACCTCGTAGTCGTTGCTCGTCACGAGCAGGGGCTCGCCGGGGTAGTGGCCGTCCGCCCGGGCGGTTGCGGGGTGCACGCCGAGGTCCGCGAGCCAGCGGGTGGCCAGCCACTCCCAGTGCTGCACCCCGCGTGGACCGCGTCGGTGCGCGCACAGCAGCCGGTGGCTGTCCAGCGCCGACAGCGCCGCGCGGGGGTCGCCGGCCAGAGCGGCGCGGCTGAGGGCGGCCCCCCAGGCCCGGACGTCGGCCTCGACCGCCGCCAGGACGTCGGCGCCGAGCGGGGCGTCGTCAGCGACCTCGACGAGCTCGACCCCGTGACCGGCGCCCGAGCCGTTGTCGCCGTCACTGCCGGCCCGCAGGAGCTCGACGGCCCGTTCGGCGTCACCGGCGCGGACGGCGTCGGCCAGCGCACCGATCGCCGAACCGGCCGCGAAGCGGTGGTTGACCGTGAGCGCCGCGATGCCGTCCCGCAGCCGCGCGGCGGGCGAGGACGGGGCCGAGGGGGCCGAGGGGGCCGAGGGGGCCGAGGGGGCCGAGGGTACCGACGGAGACGGCGGCGACAAGGCCGTGCGACCAGGTGCGACTCGCTCCAGCGCCACCGCCATGCGGGGCGTCCGGGCGCCCAGGGCGTCGCGGTCGACCAGGTCGCCCAGGACCGCCCCGGCCTCCACCGAGGCGAGCTGGTCGGGGTCCCCGACCAGGACGAGCCTGCTCGAGGGACGGAGTGCCTCGAGCAGGCGGGCCATCATCGTCAGCGGGACCATCGACGCCTCGTCGACCACGACCACCTCGACCGGCAACCGGTTGGACGCGTCGTGGCGGAACCGGCTCCGCGAGCCGGGCTGCCACCCCAGCAACCGGTGCAGCGTCACCCCCTCCAGCTCACCGACCGCTGCACGGTCACCCTCGGAGGCGAACCCGGCCGTGGAGGACCGCACGGCCTCCTCCAGCCGCGCGGAGGCCTTGCCGGTGGGGGCCGCCAGGGCGATCCGGCAGCCGGGGTGCTGCTCGCGCAGCAGGGCGATCACCCGCGACACCGTCGTCGTCTTGCCCGTCCCCGGGCCACCGGCCAGCACCGACACCCTGGACAGCGCGCAGACGGCGGCCCCGAGACGCTGGTCGGCGTCACCGGGCAGCGGGAACAACCGGTCCAGCCCGGCGCGCAACCGGTCCAGGTCCAGGTCGTCGGGCAGCTCCGCGGTCCGCCGGCGCAGCTCGTCGACCACCTGCTGCTCCTGCTGGTCGTAGCGGGCGAGCCACGACCGCGACCCCCGCAGCACCAGTGGGGCCGCGTCGCCCGTGGTCAACGGGCTGGCGGCGCAGGCGGCAACCCACGCGACGACCTCGGGCCACGGCAGGTCCGGCTCCGCCACCGCCTCCCCACCGACCTCCTCGGCGTCGGGCACCACGGTCACCGCGGCGGTCGACAGGTCCACCACCACGGACCCGCCCCTGGTCGAGCGGACCGTCAGAGCAGCCGCGAGCAGCACCCGGTCGTCCGTCTCGCCGACCATCGCACCCAGGCGCGCGGCGACGTGGACGTCCGCGGCGCTGAGGACGCCCGCCAGGTTGAACGCCTGCAGCAGGCCGCTCGCGCGCAGCGCCAGGTCGGGGGAGCGGGCGTCCGCGACCATCAGCTCCCACCCGCCAGCAGGTCGGAGAAGGCGACCACCAGGGCGCCGGGCGGCCGCCAGGCGAACACGCCCGGGACGTGACCGTCCGCGCCCTGCACCCCGGGGCCGTTCATGCCACGCAGGTACAGGTAGAGCACCCCGCCGAGGTGGGTGTCGGGGTGGTAGCCGGGTCGACGCCAGCGCAGGTAGCGGTGCATCGCGACCGCGTACAGCAGGGCCTGCAGCGGGTAGTGGGCCTCGACCATGGACCGTTCGAGGGCGTCGGTGCGGTAGTGCCAGGCCGTCAGCTGCTCCTCCCGCGGGGCCAGGCGGTTGGTCTTGTGGTCGACGACGAGGTAGCGCTCCGAGCCCGGGTCCCCCACCCTGACGACGGCGTCGACGGAGCCGCTCAGGTAGCCCCGCAGCGACGCCTCGCCGAGGCCGGCGAGCGCGTCGGCGTAACCGGACAGCAGACCGTCCGGGACGTGGCTGCGCCACAGGTCGACCAGGCCGCTGAGGAGCGCGGGTCCACGGCCGGGCGCGTCCCCGCCGGCAAGCGGGAGCTCGAAGTCGAGCTCCGGCAGCAGGTCGGCGCGCGCGATGTCGCCGAAGGCCCGCCCGTCCGCGAGCGGGCCGAGCGGGGTGGCGAGGGCCATCTCCACGGCCGCGCCGAGGGCCGCGACGTCCAGGCCGAGACCGCCGGTGAGCGCCCCGACCAGGTCGGCGACACCGCTGCCGGGCCCGTGCTGGGCGGGGTCGTAGCGCTCCAGCACGCGGTGCACCAGGGTGCCGAAACCGGTGCCGCCGGGCAGGTCGTGCCACCGGGACAGGACCTGGTGGAGCGCGGCGTCGGGGTCACCGGGCGCAGGGCCTCCGACGAGCACCTCCTCGACATCGACCTCGTCGTCCTTCTGGTCGGTCCCCGGTTCGCTGCCGAACGCCACGCCCACGCCGCCGGGCCCCGCGGCCGCACCGGCCCCGCCGGCCGACGAACTTGTGCCGGCTGGACCTGTGCCGGACGAACCTGCACCGGAGGCACCTGCACCGGCGCCGGACGGCTGGGGGCCCGCGGCGTAGGCGGCGTCGTGAGCGGCCGCGGTCAGGGCGCTGTAGGACGTACGTCGCCAGCCCAGGTCCAGCGCGCGGTCGAACCGGGCCACACGCAGCGCCGGCGTCACCGGGCGGGGCGCGTCCCAGACCGGGACGGGGGTGACGGCGTCCCCCCTCGCGACGGGTTCCACCGTCATCGCGCCGCCGCTGCGGGCTGCGCGGGCGCGGAACCGGGTCAGGGCGTCGGCGTCCGACGGCACGGGCAGCGAGAAGGGGGCCACCGTGGTCGGGTCCTCGTGCAGCAGCAGGCGTTGCAGCGGTGCGGGACCGGTGTTGGCGGTCGGCGCCCACCACGTGATCACCTTCGCCTGCGCGCGGGTGAGGGTGACGTAGGCCAGGCGCAGCTCCTCGTCGGCGTCCTCGTGCTGGTGGGCCGTGGCGTGGGCGTCGAAGTCGGGCCCGCCCGGCCCGCCGACGTCACGGGTGCGCACACCGGCCTCGTCGTGGAAGAGCGGGTAGGTCTGCTTCGGCGACCAGTTGCTCCACAACGACGGGGCGAGCACGACCGGGAACTCCAGCCCCTTGCTCATGTGCGAGGTGAGGACCTGCACGGCGTCGGCGTCGGTCTCCAGCCGGCGGCTGCGCTCGGCCCCCTCACCGGGGGAGTCCCGGCGACGGTGCAGCCAGGACGCCAGCGCGGTGAGCCCGAGATCGTCGTCCAGCGCCGCCTCGTGCAGGACCTCGGCGACGTGACGGAGGTCGGTGAGCAGCCGTTCCCCGTCGGGCTGGGACAGCAGCCGCTCCGGCAGCTGCAACCCGGCCGAGACAGCCTCGAACAGCGCCGCCACCCCTCGGTCGGCCAGCGTGCGCACCCACTCACGCAGCTGCAGCCCCAGCCGCTCCAGCGCGTCCCCGTCACCGGCGAGAGCAGCCGCGTCGAGGCCGACCAGACGCCCCAGTGCGAGCGTGCGGACCCGGGCGGCGCGGTGCGGCTGCTCCAGGGCCTCCAGCAGCGACTGCCACTCCCGCGCGGCGGGAGTGGTGAACACGCTGGTGCGTCCGGACACCACAGCGGGCACGCCTGCCGCGCGGAGCCGGTCCTGGATCGCGAGCGCCTCGTTGTTGTTGCGCACGACCACCGCGATGTCGCCCGGGTGCAGCAGTCGCTCCCGCAGCCGGGTCCCGCCCGCGAGCAGGGCGACCACCTGGCGGGCGCAGTCTTCCCGCACGGTCCGGCGGGCGTCGGCGGCGGAGATCAGGTCGGAGCGGTTGAGGCTGTGCCCGCTACGAGGCACCACCCGCAGCTCGACCGGCGCGCCGACGTCGACCATCCGTCCGGTGTGCGCGGCCTCGACCGGTCGTACCCGGATCTGTGTGTCACCCAGCGACGCCCCGCCGAACAGCGCCTGCAGGCCGGCGAGGACTCCGGGGTCCGAACGGTGGTTGCAGGGCAGGGTCGCCTGCGCGGACGCGTCGCGCCGGGCGTCGAGGTAGGCGCGGACGTCCGCGCCGCGGAAGCCGTAGACGGCCTGCTTGGGGTCGCCGACCAGGACCAGGGTCGAGTGGCCGTGGAACGTCGTGCGCAGGATCCGCCACTGCACCGGGTCGGTGTCCTGGAACTCGTCCACCAGCACGACGCCGAACCGGGCCCGCATCCGGGCCGCGGCGACCTCGGCGGTCTGGTCGTCCTGCAGCGCGTGGTCCAGGCGAACGACCATGTCGTCGTAGTCGATGAGCCGACCCAGCCGCTTGCGCCGGTCCACCTCCTGCCGAACCGCCACGCCCACCCGGGCGCGGAGCCGTGCGCCCGGGTCGTCGGTGCGGTCGGGGTCGGGCACCAGCGGGGTGGTCGGGTCGGAGGCCACGACGCGTGCCAGCTCCCGGAACTGGGCGGGCGTCAGCTCGGCCGGCTCCGCGGTGGGGTGGCCCCACTTGCGGACGTACAGGTCGTCGGCCACCTCGGTGACGAGGTCGGAGGGGTCCTCGACCAGGACGGCGTCGCGGTCGTGGTCGGCGGCGGTGCCCAGCTCGCGCAGCATGGCGTGGCAGAACGCGTGCGTGGTGGTCACGGTGGCACCGTCGAAGTCGGCGAGCGCCCGGTCCAGCCGCTCCCGCCGCACGCCCGGGCCGGTGCGGTCGCGGTCGTGCACGAGGCGTTCGCGCACCCGTTCGCGCAGCTCCCGGGAGGACTCCCTGCTGAAGCTGACCACGAGCAGCCGGTCCATGGGGACCGGGTCGTCGTCGGGGTCGTCGGTGCTGCTCTCGCAGACGTACCGGGATACGAGCCTGGCGATCGTGTACGTCTTGCCCGTGCCGGCGCTCGCCTCCAGGACGCTGGTCCCGGTGGGCAGCGGTCCCTCGAGGTCGAACGGCCGCGGCACGTCGGTCTGCTCCGGGGGTACCTCGACGGGGGAGCTCATCGGGTCTCCCATGTCTCCAGGCCCAGCAACGGCTCCCAGACCCGGCGCGCGAGGACGCCGAACCGGTCGCCGTCCTCCTCCAGCGGCACACCGTCGGGATGGTCCGAGGCACCTGCTCGAGCCTCGAGCAGGTCGTCGAAGGACGGTGGCGTGCCGCCGTTGAGCAGCACGTGCTCGGGGTCGGACTGCTCACCGGGGAAGCGTGAGTCCCGCCACGCCTGGGCGGCGGCCTGGCGGGCGCTGCTCGGTCGTCGTCCCCGGGACCGCTGCGTCGCGTAGGCCTCGGCGCTCCTGCACGGCAGCGGGAGCGGTGACACCAGCCCGACGCGGTGCAGGGCGACAAGCTGCAGCAGCCGGGTGCGCGCGAGCCCGCGCGGGACCGGGCCGAGAGTGCTGCGCACGACCGCGTCCCTGTCGCGCCCCGCCCCCCGCCCGAGGGTGACGGCCTGCCACGGACGGTCGGGCTCGCAAGCCCCCAGGGCGAGCAGCTGGACCCAGGCGGTGAGCCGGTGCTTGGGCCCGAGCGAGGAGTAGTGGACCGTGACGAGCTGGTCCCCCCGCAGCCCGCCCACGGTGCCGCTCAGCGATGTGCCGTCGCCCAGGTCGACGCTGACGTCGACGGCCTCGGGGTCCAGCACGCGCAGCGGCACGGCGGCGTGGGCGAGGGCGTCCACACGCGGCCCGACCGAGCCCAGCACCGCGTTGCCGAGGGGACCGGGGGGCAGGACGCCGCGGCCGCGCTCCAACGTCGCGCACTGCTGGGGGCTGAGTCCCGCGAGCCGGTCCGAGAGCATGCGGTGCCCGACCTGCCACTGCTCCAGGGAGTCGATCTCCACCGGCAGCGCGTCGTCGGGGTCGCCGTCGCGTTCGCTCAGGCTGATCTGCAGCCGTTGCCGCAGGAACGCCTTGGCCGGGTGCACGAGCATCCGGACCAGGTCGTCGAGGCCGACGTCATCCGGCTCCGGCGAGGGCAGGGCCCGACCCAGCAGCGCGGGCGGCTCGCGACGGGCTCCCGTGGCGGCGAGGGCACCGGCATGGGCGCGGGGGTCGAAGCTGAACGGCCCCGGGCGGCCGAGTGCACCGGCGTCGAAGTTGCGGGTGTCGAACGGCTGCAGCGGGTGGTGGGTGGTGACCGCGTCACGGACCCGCCCACCGTCGGGGACCGAGGCCGTCCGGTCCAGCGCGTCGAGCAGCTCACCGAGCGGGACCGCGGGCGGCACGGGCGCCCCGGTGCGCTCGTCCGCCCCGGTGTAAGTGACGACCAGGGTCTGACTGGTGGCGCAGATCGCGTCCAGCAGCAGCTGCCGGTCCTCGCTGCGCGGGTCGCGGTCACCCACCCACGGGTCGCGGCCGAGCAGGTCGTCGCCGTCGCGGACGGTCTGGCGGGGGAACGCACCGTCGTCCAGGCCGAGCAGCACCACCACCCGGTGGGGCACCGACCGCATCGGCACCAGCGTGCAGACGGTGAGGGCACCGGTGCGGAACCCCGCCCTGGTCGGCCGCCCTCCGAGGGCCCCGCGCAGGACGGGCCGCAGCTCGGTGAGGGTGAGCACCGGGCCGGCGGAGGTCGTGCTGCCGGGTGCCGTGCTGCCTGGTGCGGTGCTGCCGGGTGCGGTGCTGCCTGCTGTGGCGGTGCCCGGGGCGTCCTCGGGGTCGCCGGTGTCCAGCAGAGCCTCGGCGAGCACGTCACGCAGCTGCAGCTCCTGCCACGCGCTGCTCGCCTCGGGTGCCGCCAGGCCCAGCACCGCCGAGGTGAGGACCTCGGCCCAGCCTGCGGCGGTGTGGGGCACGGACATGTCGGCGTGGGCGGCGTCGAGGCGGTCCAGCAGCTCCGCGAAGCGCCCGGCCAGGTCGATGTCGCTGGAGTCGACGTCGTCCAGCGGCACGAGGCCCGCGACGGTGGTGGCACCGGCGCCCTGGCCGGGGTCGACGGCCGCGCCGAGCAGGATCCGGTCGACACCCCGGCGCCAGGTGCCCTCGGGCACGGCGTGCAGCTGCCAGGCGGAGCGGTGCTCGTCGTGCAACCCCCACCGCGCACCGGAGCCGGCGACCCAGTCCCGGAGGCGCTCGAGGGCGTCGTCGTCCAGGCCGAAGCGGCGCGCGACGGCGGGGTGCCCGGCGAGGTCGAGCACCTCCGTCGCGGTCAGCCGTGCGGAGCCGAGGTCCAGCAACCGGTCCAGCACAGCGAGCAGGGGGTTCGCCTGGTGAAGCGCACGGTCCGCGACCCGCACCCGCAGCCGCGCGGCCGGGTGGGACCCCGCCACCGGCACGTCGTCCCCACGCGTCGCGAATGTCGCGGCCAGCAGCGGGGCGAACGTCTCGACGTCGGGGCACATGACGAGCACGTCCCGCGGCTCCAGCGTCGGGTCGTCGGCCAGCAGACCCATCACGACCTCGCGGAGCACCTCGACCTGACGGGTGCGGCCGTGGCAGGCGTGGACCTGGACGCTGCGGTCGTCGGCGAGCAGCGGCGGGGCGACGGTTGGAACACGGTCGTGGGCGAGGTCGTCGCGCAGCATCCTCAGCAGCGAGCGACCCCCCGGCGGGCTGCCGTCGTGCTCACCGGGGCCGTCCTGGACACCGGTGTGGTGGACGTCGGTGTGGTCGGGCCCGTGGTCCCGCAGCAGGTGCTGGAGCTCGCGGACGTCGCGGGACAGCGACCGCAGCAGCGGGTTGCGCACCGTGGCGCCGGCGTCGTCGTCCGCGCGGCGGCGCACCCGGGCGGAGGTCGCGACGGCGTCCCACAGCGCAGGGGAGGCGTGGTTCAGCCACAGGTGCACGTCCCGGTGCCGGCCCAGGGCGGCGAGCAGGTCCGCGTCGGCGCGGCTGAGCCGGCTGGGGCCGAAGACCGACACCCGGTCGGGGAGGTCGAGGTCGCCGGGACGGTCGGCGACCGCCGCGCAGACCTGCTCCTGCAGCTCGACCGGGGACGGGGTGCCGAGGAACTCGCGGACGTCGTTCCAGAGCATCGTCTGCCAGCGTTCGTAGGCCCCGAGCGGGCTGCCGTCGGCGAGCACGGCGTGCCGCGAGGACCAGCGGCGGAGCATGTCCGGGCGGTTGCGCGCGTAGGAGTGGAACAACCGGCCGATCGTGGTCGCCAGGCTGAGCCGTCGACCCGTCCCGCGGCCGTCGCCCGGCTGACCCCCGGCGTACAGGTGACGGCGCAGCACCTCATAGCCCGGGGCGAGGATCACCTCGTCCAGCACCGCCAGCACCGGCCACGACAGCCGCTCGGGGGTCCACGCCGCCAGCGCCTCGGCCTGCTCGGGCGCCACCGTCGCCGAGGCGTCGGCCAGCAACCGGTAGGGGGAGGGGAAGCGGACGTTCGCGCAGACCCCGTCCTCGCCGCCGGCCGGGCCGGTACCGGGGGAGCTCGTCCCGAGCCGGTGCGACAACCGTTGCGCGAGCCAGCGCTCGACGCCCTTGGCCGGCACGGCGACCAGCTCGGGGGCGAACGGGTCGCCCGGCGGGGTCGACAGCAGGTCGGCGAGACCGTCGGCCAGCACGGTGGCGCGCTCGGCCCGGTGGACGATCAGCACACGCACCCCCTCGACGGACGCCTGAACCGTAGCGAGGTGGGCGTGGCCGGTGCGACCGGCCCTGGGGACGGACCGGCTGCGGCTCAGCGTCCGGTGCGCGGCCCCACGACCCGACCGCACCACAGGCTGTCGCGCGCACGCGTCATGGCCACGTGCAGCTCCCGGCACCAGACCTCGGCGCGCTCGGCGTGGCCGCTGTCGTCCTCGCCGGGGCGTCGTGGCGGGCTGGGGTCGCAGTCGCGCAGGGCGACGTGGCCGAACTCCAGGCCCTTGGCGCGGTGGACGGTGCCCACCTTGACCGTGTCGCAGGGGCGTCCCCGGTAGGCGGTCAGCGGCAGGCCCGGCACGCCTGCGGCGCCCAGCAGCGTGACCAGGCGGGTGGCCTGTGCGTTCGAGCGGGTCAGGACCGCGCAGTCACCGGGACGCGTGCCCGCCGCGATCCGGGCGGCCAGGGCGGCGACCAGGGCATCCTCGAGCTCGCGCTCTGTCGCGGCCTCGACCTCTACCACCTCACCGCCGCCCCGGCTCACCACGACCGTCCGTCGGACCTGAACCGGCAGGGGTGGCTCGGCGACCCGCTCCTCCAGCGGTGCCCGGGGGCGAGGAGGAGTGGTGGGCGGCCGGCCCGCCTCGCCGGGCGTGAGGTCGTCCAGGCGTCGGGCGACGGGCATCCCGGTGACGCTGGCACCCGAGACCGTGGCCGGTGCCCGGTGGGCGTGGTGGGCGTCCGGGTCGACGTCCAGGTCGACCGGGCGGGCGCCGACGGTGTGGGCGTGGGCCAGGATCGCGGCCCCGTTGCGATAGTTGGTGCCGAGCCGGATCGACCGCCCGACCACGGCGATCCCGGCCTCGGCGAGTCGGAACCCGCCGGGGTAGAGCGCCTGGGTGCTGTCACCGACCAGCAGCAGACCGTCGGCCCGGTCGCCGACCAGGGCGTGCAGCAGCTGCACCCCGACCATCGTCAGATCCTGCACCTCGTCGACCACCACGCTCGTGTACGGCGGCTCCAGCGGGTGGGCGAGCAGCTCGTCGCGGGCCAGGGCGAGGACGTCGGTGAAGTCGTGGACGCCCCGTTCCCGCAGCTGCTGGTCGTAGGCGACGTACAGGTCCCACACCGCCGCCCGCTGCTCCAGCCGCAACGGTGTCCGTCGACCGACCCGCTCCAGGGCGGCGTACACCTCGAAGTCGGTGATGCCGCGGCCCTTGACGACGTGGTCCACCTCCTCGCGCCAGTACCGGGGCTCGACAGCGACCGCACCGAGCGGACCGTGCCGGCCGACACGGCTCCAGGCCAGCCAGAACGCCGTGTCGCAGGCGCCGGGGTCGAGCCGGCAGCGCGTGCCGCGCCGCCCCAGAAGGTCCAGCGCCCACCGGTGCAGCCCCGTGGCCTCTATCCGGTGCGCGTGCTCGGGGACCAGCCGGGTGACGAGCTCGCCCAGCACGTCGGTCAGGGTGCGCACGAACGACGTCACCAGCACCCGGGCTCCCGGCTGCTGGGCGGCCAGCGCGGCGCGGTGCAGGGCGACGACCGTCTTGCCCGTCCCGGCCGGGCCGGCGAGGCGGGCGGGACCGTTGAAGGTCCGCCGCACCAGGGGCGCCTGCTCCGGGTGCAGCCAGGTCATCCACCGCTCCGTCGGGGCCGCCGCCCCGAGAGCCTCGGCACGCGCGATCTCGAGGAGGTCCGGCTCCGTGAGGCGTGTGACGTCGAACAGCTCGGCGGTCTCCTCCACCGCCGCCCGGCGGGGCCGAGGCGGGGCGAGGCGGGTGGTCGAGGCCCGCGGGGTGGTCATCGCGTGTCGTCCGCTCGGCCGGTGCGGCGGGAACGCCCGGTCCAGCAGGGTGACCACCTCCTCGACGGCGGGGCCGTCCAGGCGACGGGGCCGCTGCGCGAGCCAGGCGGCGACGTCGCGCTCACCGACGACGACGGCACCGGCCACCTCGGTCGCGGGGAGCCGTCGACCGGCGAGCACCGCGACGACGAGCACGCCGGCCGGGGCGTAACCGACCTCGGCGAGGACGTCGGTGATCACGCCGTGCGTGCTGCTGCCCAGGGCCATCAGGCCGTCGGTCTCGTCGCTGTCACCGCGGTAGAGCCGGCCGCCCCCCACCCGGGGCTCGGCCCAGCTTGTGGCGTCGACGACGAGGACCCCGCCCGGGCCCACCATGACGAGGTCCACGTTGGCCGCCGAGAGTGGCCAGCGCCTGTCCACCAGCAGCCGCCAGCCGTACACCGCGAGTGCCTGCAGGGTCGCGGCGACGGACACCTCGCCGTGCGCGCCCGCCTCGTGGCGCAGCGCCAGGTCGAGCTCGTCCTACTGCAGGCGGGCGTACTGCTCGGCGCGCTCGCGGCGGGCGTCGGCGGTCGCCCGCTGCGGACCGCCGGCGGACAGTGCGTCCTGGATCGTCATCTCCCACCTCCTAGCCGTCCCATCGGCAGGTGGACGACAGAACTCCAGCCGAACGGCGCAGTCGCGCGGGAGCGGAGGGCGAACGGTAGAGGACGCCGGGCATCGGCCGTCGTCGGTCTCGAGCAAGGTCCGGCGAGGCACGTCTGCCTCGAACCCGGTCCGTCAGCTCTCCACCCGTGCCCGCGGGGACGCCTCAGACGGTGACGACGACCTTGCCCCTGCCGTGCCCGGTCTCCGACTGCTCGTGAGCCGCAGCGATGTCCGACAGCGGGAACGTCGCGGCCACCTCGACCAGCAGGCTGCCGTCCGCCACCAGACGGGCGAGATCGCCCAGCTGGTCGGAGCGGGGCTGCACGAACACGTAGTGGCCGCCACGCTCGAGCACGGGCGCGCCGTCGGTGACCGTGGCCACGCGGGCGGGGTCCTGCACCAGCGCGAACGACGTGCCGACCGCCTCGTCGCCTCCCACGAAGTCGAGCGCCGCCGTGACGGCTGCACCACCGAGCAGGTCCCGGACCCGCTCGGTGAGCCCGTTGCCATAGGTCACGGGCTCGGCTCCGAGGGAGCGCAGGAAGTCGTGGTTGCCCTCGCTCGCCGTGCCGAGCACGCGAGCACCGCGCAACCGGGCGAGCTGGACGGCGAAGGCCCCCACACCGCCGGCCGCGGCGTGCACCAGGACGACGTCACCCTGGGTGACGCCGACCGCCTCGACCGCCTGCTGCGCGGTGAGCCCGGCCAGGGGGACCGCGCCGGCGACGACGAGGTCGACACCGTCGGGCAGGGGGGCGAGGTGGCGGGGTGCGACGCGGACGAGCTCCGCCGCGGTCCCGTGCTGCACGTGGTCCTTGCGCGCGTACCCGAGGACGCGGTCACCCACGGTGTAGCTGGTCACCGCAGGCCCGACCGCCTCGACCGTGCCGGCGACGTCCCAGCCGGGCACGAGGGGGAAGTGGGAGGGGAAGGCGCCGTCCAGGTAGCCGGCGCGGATCTTCCAGTCCACGGGGTTGACCCCCGCCGCGGCGACCCGCACGACGACGTCGTCCGGACCGGTGACGGGATCGGGGAGGTCGCCGACCTGGAGGACCTGGGGGCTGCCGTACTCGGTGTAGAACGCTGCTCGCATGCTCTCCTCAGGGTTGCGGCGGCGCTGGGTATTCCGAGCCGGGCCATGCTCTGTGAACCCAGATGTCACACCCCGTTCTCAAACAGTTTCCAACCGACCGTCCGCAAACCCTTGACCTCGAACGGAGTAACGGAGAAAGTTCGGAGCGTCATGATCCTCCCGCTTCGAAGGGGTCCCGAAGTGTCCTTGAAGAAGGTCGCCGTCCTGGCGTCCGCAGCCCTCGCTGCCAGCTCTGTATTCCTCGTCGTCCAGCCCGCCCAGAGCGCGCTGGTCACCCGTTGCACCGGCGACGCCGGTGCAGTCACCGTCCCCGGGGACCTCGTCGTCCCCGCAGACCGCTCCTGCACGCTGAACGGCACCACCGTCCTGGGCAACGTGCGCGTCCTCGCCGGCGCGGACCTGCTCGCCGACGGCGCGACGCTCAACGGCAACCTGCTCGTCCTGTCCAACGCCTACGCCGACGTCATCGACTCCGACGTCGCTGGTGCGGTCCAGGGCCGCAGCCAGTTCGGCGTCTTCGTCGAGGAGTCGTCCGTCTCCGGTGGCGTGGACCAGCGCAACCCGAGGGCGAACGAGTTTGCGCCGTTCGTCTACACCTTCTCCGCCGAGATCGACGGCAACGTGTCGGCCCGTGGCGGCGAGCTCCTGATCGAGTCGACCACCGTCTCCGGTGACGTCTTCAGCATCGACGGCGAGTTCACCGACGTCGTCGACTCGACCCTCCAGGACCGCCTCACCGTGCGCAACAACGTGCTCGGCAGCGTCGTCTGCGAGTCGGAGATCTACGGCAACGCCGAGTTCACGGGGAACATGGGCACCCTGCAGATCGGCGGCAGCGGCGACGCGGGTCCCTGCGACGGGGCCAGCTTCTGGGGTGGGGACGTCACGTTCAACAACAACAACACCGAGGACGGCACGGGCTTCCAGGTCAGCAACAACATCGTCCGCGGTGACCTGATCGGCACGGGGAACACCCCGCTGGCGGTCGGCGAGGGCAACCGCGTCCGCGGCGAGCTCCTGCTCGAGTTCGGCACGGCCCCGGCCGCAGCACGCATGTCGGCGGAGGCCGAGGCGACCGAGGTCGCTCAGACCCGCGTCGAGGTCATCCAGGGCAAGATCGCCGACCGTCGCGCGACGGCCGTCAAGGACGCGGCGAAGACGCCGGACGACCAGGTCCTGGTCCCCGGCAACAGCTGATCCGCAGCACCGCACCGCAGCACCGCAGCACCGCAGCACCGCACCACCGCACCACCGCACCCGCACGAGACGACGGGCGGTCCGACCACTGGTCGGGCCGCCCGTCGGCGTTCGTCGAGTGGGTGCCTCAGCGTGGGTCGGGCCGGACGGTCTCGCCCACCTTGCGCAGACCACGCGCCAGCTTGGACTGCGGCCCGCGCTGCGTCTCCACCCGCGTCGCGAGGGCCTTGACGCCTGCTGCGGCGACGGGGACGGCGACGGCCAGGACGGCCCATCGGATCAAACGTGCTCTCATGGTGCTCCTCCAGCGTGTCGAGCCCACGGGGACGTGGGACCTGCGCGGGGGGTACCCCGCCCGGTGGGCCCGAAACGGGCCGGGCGCCGAGAGCGGCGGGCCGGCCGCCAGTCACAGTTGCGTAACAAGCGCGTGACAGAAGCCGCTGACTCTTGACGCGGCCGTCGGGGTGGCTGACGGTCGGGGCGTCTGCCCGACAGGTGCAGAGCTCGCCGAGAAGGAGACCACCTACGTGACAACCCACACCTCGACCGGCATGCGCCTCGTCGCCTGCCTGGCCGGCGCGGCCACCGCCGTCGCCGGAGCGGTCGCGATCACCGCACCGGCGACGGCACAACCCCTGCCGTACGCCGACGGCAGCTACGTCGTGCTGCTGGACGACCCGGCCCTCGCCTCCTACACCGGCGGCGTCGCGGGTCTGGCCGCCACCAAGCCCGCCGTGGGGGAGTCGGTCGACCTGACCGGTGCCGCGGCCTCCCGCTACCAGGACCACCTCTCCGAGGTGCAGGAGGACCTGCTGGCAGCGGTCGACGCCGACGCGATCTACACCTACCAGGTGGCCTTCAACGGCTTCTCCGCCGAGCTCGACACGGCGCAGGCGACCAAGCTGGCGGGGCTGCCGGGCGTCACTGCGGTGCTGCCGAACGAGCTGCGCACGGTGGACACCGTGCAGTCCCCGGAGTACCTGGGCCTCAGCGGTCCCGGTGGCGTCTGGGAGGACCTCGGCGGCACCGGCGCCGCCGGAGAGGGCGTTGTCGTCGGTGTGCTGGACACCGGCATCTGGCCCGAGAACCCGTCCTTCGCCGGGGACGAGCTCCGGCAGGGCCGCGCGCCCCGCACCGACGGCAAGGGTCGCGTGATCGGTCGCAACCCGCTGGTCGGGGTGCCGTTCCGCACCGCCGAGGACGAGATCGTCATGCTCAAGTCCGACCGCACCGTCTTCCGGGGGGAGTGCGAGACCGGGGAGGGCTGGGACAGCGTCGACCTGTGCAACGACAAGGTCGTGACCGCGCGCTACTTCGCCGACGGCTTCGTCGCCGCGGTGAAGGCCGCGGAGCGCGGCGAGTTCGAGTACCTGTCGCCGCGCGACGGCCACGGCCACGGCTCCCACACGGCCGGCACCTCCGCCGGCAACGCGGGCGTGCCGATGAGCGTCAACGGCATCGACCTGGGCGAAGGCTCGGGCGTCGCCCCGGGCGCCAAGATCGCGGCCTACAAGGTCTGCTGGGAGGGCCGCACCACGGCCACGACCGGCTGCTACACCAACGACTCGGTCAGTGCGATCGAGCAGGCCGTGATCGACGGTGTCGACGTGCTCAACTACTCGATCTCCGGCACCACCACCACGGTCGTCGACGCGGTCGAGCTGGCGTTCTACAACGCCGCCAACGCCGGCGTGTTCGTGGCCGCCTCGGCCGGCAATTCCGGCCCCGGCTCCTCCACCACCGCCCACAACAGCCCCTGGGTCATGACGGTCGGTGCCACCACGTTCAAGCGTGACGAGGGCACGGTCGTGCTCGGTGACGGCCGCACGTTCAAGGGCGCCTCGGTCATCCGGGACGACCTCCCGCAGACCGAGCTGGTGCTGGCGGCCGAGGCCGGGCTGCCAGGGGCGGCGGCCGCCGAGGTGGCGCTGTGCTACCCCGGCACGCTGGACCCGGCCGTCGTGGCCGGCAGGACTGTCGTCTGCGACCGCGGCGTCATCGCCCGGGTCGACAAGTCCGCCGCGGTCGAGCAGGCCGACGGCCTGGCGATGATCCTCGCCAACACCACCCCCAGCAGCCTCGACCCGGACTTCCACGCCGTGCCGACGGTGCACGTGAACGAGGTCGCCGGTGCTGCCGTCAAGGCCTACGCGGCCACAGACGGCGCGACGGCGGCGTTCGAGCCCGGTGACACCACCGGTGGCGAGCCCACCCCGATCCCCCAGGTCGCCGGGTTCTCCTCGCGCGGCCCGACCCTCGTCGCAGGCGGCGATCTCATCAAGCCCGACATCGCCGCACCTGGCGTCGCCGTGATCGCCGCTGTCGCACCCGGTCCCAACGGGGGCAACGACTACAACGCGCTCTCGGGCACGTCGATGTCCAGCCCCCACGTCGCCGGTCTCGGTGCGCTGGTGCTGGGTGAGCGTCCCCAGTGGCACCCGAGCGTGGTCAAGTCCGCGATCATGACGACGGCCACGAACATCGCGGCTGCCGACGGCAGCGAGGTCACCGACCCGTTCGTCCAGGGCGCCGGCTTCGTGAACCCCGCCGACATGTTCGACCCGGGTCTGGTGCTGCCGGCCACCGAGCAGGAGTGGGGCGGCATCTATGCCGGCCAGGGCCTGCAGCTGGGCAGGGCGGGCGCGCAGTACGAGCCGATCGCCGCGACCGACCTCAACCACCCGTCCATCGCCATCGGCCAGCAGGCAGGCCCCCGGACGGTTACCCGCACGTTCCGGTCGCTGCAGGCGGGGACCTGGACCATCGACGTCGACCTGCCCGGCTACGAGGTCTCCACCTCGGTGCCGAGCATCCGGGGCAACGCCTCGGGCACGCAGCAGTCGTCGGTGGACTTCACCTTCACCCGTACCGACGCCGACCTGGGCGAGTGGGCGACCGGCTTCATCACGCTGCAGGGTCCGACCACCGTCCGCATGCCGGTCGCGCTGCGCCCGGTGTCGGTGTCTGCTCCCGCCGAGGTCAGCGCGCCCGTCCAGGCCGGCTCGGTCGAGATCGCCGTCACGCCCGGTTCGAGCGGCGAGCTGGAGCTCGAGACCCAGGGCCTGGCCCGGGGCATCACCGCGGCCGGCGCCCTGCCGGCCGGCACCGCGGCGCAGGTCGAGACGGTCATCGGCAAGGGTACGTCCTTCGCCCGGTTCGACCTGGTCGCGCAGAACGACCTCGGGGACTTCGACCTCGAGGTCTACCGCCTCAACGCGGCCGGGCAGCCGGTCGCGCTGGTCGGCACCTCCGCCTCGAACGCGGCGAGCGAACGGGTCGACGTGCTCGACCCGTTGCCCGGTCGGTACCGGTCGTACCTGACCAACTTTGCGGACGCGCCCGGTGAGACCCAGGGGGCACTGGAGTTCACGACGTTCGCCGTGACCCCGCAGACCACCCTGGGCGGCTTCACCACCGAGCCGACCTCGCTGCCGGTCACCGCGGGGCAGCCGACCTCGTTCGAGGCGGTCTGGTCCGACCTCGACCCGGGCGGAAGGTACCTGGGCTGGGTCGGTTACGAGGGTGCACTGTCGCCCACAATCGTGTCGGTCGGCTGAGCACCTGCACCACCGCACCACGGAGGGCCCCTGCCGCACGGCAGGGACCCTCCGTCGTCGCCGGTAGGCGGTGTTCGACTCGAACAGGGCTTCACGAGAGCGACGCTGTGCCGGACGGTCGACGCGTCCCTGCCGGGTCCGTGACGACCGGACCACCGGCGTCGGCCGTCCTGGCCAGCAGGGTCCCGGACATCGCCGTAGGTGTCGGCCTGCGCGGCGGTCGTGTCGCAGCCGCCACCTCGCTGCCCGTCGTCAGCGAGGTGGACGGCTGGGAACCCCACCCCCGGCGGTCCTGGAGGCCATGAAGGACACCCTCACGAGGCTGCGGGTGCAGCGGCCCGACGTCACATGTGCATGATCACGGGTGGCTGGGAGCGTGGTGGCGAAGAGGAGAGCGGCTCGGGGTCAGTCGCCGCCCTCGAGCAGCTCGACCTCGGCCTTCACGAAGTCCTCGCCGGTGACGTCGACGCCATCGGCCTCCAGCGAGGCCACCGCGGCCTCGGCGAAGGAGGAGTCGTAGACGTCGTCGGTCACCTCGACGCCCTCGAGCTCGGGGATCTGGGTGGTGGCGACGTCGACGGTCTGGGCCCAGGCGTCGGGGTCCATCACGCCGATGCCGGCCGGGGAGGGCCAGATGAGCGCGTTGACCTCGTTGAGCTGCCAGGCCTGGTGGCTGCGACCCAGGGTGGGCCCGGCGGCCAGCACGTGCTCCAGGCACTCGTCGGGGTTGTCCCGGCAGAAGACCCAGCCCTTGGCGGTGCCCCGTAGGAACGCCTCGATGGTCTCGCCCTCGGTGCCCGCGTAGTCCTCGGTCACCCACAGGGAGTCCTGCAGCATGGCCGTGCCGACCTCGTTGAAGTCGATGACCGAGAAGTCCTCGGGCTGGTAGAGCTCGCCGGTCTCGGGGTCGACCGCCTCCAGCAGCTGGGCGTACTCGTTGTAGATCATGGCTTCGGCGGCGTCGAGGTCCCTGCTGAGCAGGCCCTCCATGTCGAAGTTCTGGCTCACGAGCTCGATGTCGGTGACCCCGGCCTGCTCGATGGCGGCGGTCAGCTCGTACTCGTTGCCGAACCCCCAGTTACCGACGGTGCGCCCGGTCCAGTCCTGCGGCGCGTCGATGCCCTCGTCCGCCCAGGACACCATGAGCGTGCCCGAGCGCTGGTACACCTGGCCCACGTTGACCAGTCCCGCGTCCTCGGTGTTGGACACCAGCGCCTTGGGCACCCATGCGATGCCGAAGTCTGCGCCGCCGGTGGCCACGACCTGCTGCGGCACGATGTCCACGGCCCCCTCGAGGATCTCTACGTCCAGGCCCTCCTCGGTGTAGAAGCCCTCCTCCAGCGCCGCGTAGTAGCCGGCGAACTGCGCCTGCGCGAACCACTGCAGCTGCAGGCTGACGGGGGTCAGCTCTCCTGTGCCGTCGCCGCCGGCCGCACCGGAGGCGTCGGCGGCGGGTGCGTCGTCACCCCCGCCGCACGCGGTGACGGTGAGGGCGGCGACCGCGGCCATGGCTGCGACCCGGCCGTTGGTGCGGGACCGTGCTGTCACGTGGACCTCCTGGGGTGGGTGCAGTGGTGGTGCGGGGGCGTGGGGTGGGTGCGAGCGCCGTCGGTGCGGCCGGCTGCGGCGGGGTGGCTGCGACGGGGCGGGGTCACGCCGGCGCCCGGACCGAGACGTGCCAGGGCATGAGCCGTCGTTCGAGCAGCACCACGCTCAGGTACAGGGCGATGCCGAGGGTGCAGGCCACGACGATGGCGGCCCAGGCGTCCGGGAACTGGAACAGGGCCGCACGGCTGGTGATGTACTGCCCGAGCCGGTCCTGCGGGCCGCCGAAGTACTCCTTGACGATGGCCCCGATGAGGCTCAGCGGAGCGGCGACCTTCAGCGCGGAGAACAGGAACGGCAGTGCGGTGGGCAGCTGGAGCCGGAGCAGGTCCGAGCGGCGCGAGCTGGCGTAGGAGGCCATCAGCTCACGCTGGGGTGCCGACGCCGACAGCAGCCCGCGGAGCATGTTGATCATGATGGGGAAGAACACCAGCACGCCCACCACGAACACGGTCCCGAACGGGCTGAGCAGGCCGAACCAGGCGTTGGCGACCGGGGCCAGGACGACGATCGGCATCGAGTTCAGCGCGACGGCCAGCGGCAGCGCGCCGCGCCTGACCCCGACCCAGCGCGCGCAGGCGAAGGCCGCCAGGACCGCGAGCACCCCGCCCGCCAGCAGGCCGCTCACCGCCCCGCCGAAGGTCGCCAGCCCGATGCCGACCAGGGCCGGCAGCTCCTCGACCAGCGCCATGAGGACCCTCGACGGGGCCGGCAGGACGAACGTCTCGACCCGCCCCAGCCGCAGCCCGACCTCCACGACCACGAGCACGCCGACGAACAGCGCCAGTGCCGGTGCGGCGGCCCGCAGCCGGCGGCCGATGCTCACGAGCTGGCCACCGTCCCCGGCGCGGTGCTGCGCCGCCGGCCGGAGGCCTGGTCGTCGACCCGGCGCAGCGCGTCGCGGACCTGCGTGGTGAGGGCGAAGAAGCGCTGCTCCTCGCGGGTGTCCTCGCCCCGCTCACGCGGCAGGTCGACGTCGACCACCTCGGCGATCCGGCCCGGTCGCGGGGACATCACCACCACCCGGGTGGACAGGAACACGGCCTCGGGGATGGAGTGGGTGACGAACACCACCGTGGTCCCGGTCTCGCGCCACAGCCGCAGCACCTCCGCCTGCATCCGCTCACGCGTCATCTCGTCCAGCGCCCCGAACGGCTCGTCCATCAGCAGGATGGACGGCTCGAAGGCCAGCGCCCGCGCGATGGCCACCCGCTGCTGCATGCCGCCGGACAGCTGCCACGGGTAGTGCTCGGCGAAGTCGGCCAGCCCGACGAGGTCGAGCATCTCCTCCGCGCGGGCCCGCCGCCGGGCCCGGTCCAGCCCCATGACTTCCAGCGGCAGCTCGACGTTCTGCCGGACGCGGCGCCACTCCAGCAGGGTGGCTGCCTGGAAGACCATCCCGTAGGCGCGGCGGAGCCGGGCGTCGTGGGCGGTGCCCCCGGCGACCTCCAGGTCCCCCGAGGTCGGGCTGAGCAGGTCCGCCACCAGGCGCAGCAGGGTGGACTTGCCGCAGCCCGAGGGGCCGATCAGCGACACGAACTCACCCGCCGCCACCGTCAGGTCGATGTCCTGCAACGCCGTGACGGGGGTGGCCCCGGGGAAGACCATGCCGACCCCGCGCAGCCGGAGCGCGGGGGCCCCGGTGACGGGGCGGGTGGCGGTGGGGGAGCTGCTCATGCGCTGGTCCTCGTGGTCGTCATGACGGAGGTGGTCTCCGTGGGGTCGTCGTGGCGCAGCGGTGCGGGCACGACCAGGCGCTCCAGCAGCGCCACCAGGCCCACGAACACGATGCCGAGCAGGGCGGCGGCCAGGACCGAGGCGAACAGCCGCTGCGGTGCGGCGGAGAAGGTGGACGCGTAACCGAGGATGGTGCGACCGAGCCCTTCTGAGCGCCCGGCCGGCAGCTCGCCGACGATCGCGCCGATCAGTGACGCGGTGGCTGCGATCCGAAGCGCGGGGAACAGGTACGGCAACGCTGCCGGCAGCTGCAGCTGCAGCAGGACCGTGCGTGGCGGCGCTGCGTAGGAGCGCATGAGCTCCGTGGCTGTCGCGGCCGGGGAGCGCAGCCCGCGCAGCGCCCCGATCGTGACGGGGTAGAAGGCGAGGTAGCCGGACAGGAACGCGACCGGTGCCCAGGTCGGTAGGCCCGCCCGCCCGCCCCAGATCACCAGCACGGGGGCGATGGCCAGGACCGGGACGAGCTGGGAGCCGATGACGTAGGGGAGCAGCGCCCGCTCGGCCAGCCGTGAGCGGACCAGCAGCACCGCCACCGCGAACCCCACGACGGTGCCCCCGACGAACCCGACCAGCGCCGTGCGCCAGGTGTTGAGCGCGGCCTGCGCCAGCACGACGGCGAGGACGTCCTCCCCGCCGCGACGGGCCGGGACGAACAAGGTGCCCACGATGTCCCAGACGTGGGGCATGCCCCGGTCGTCCGGGCGGACCGGCAGGCCGACGTCGGTGCCCGGCCACACCCCGCCCAGTGCCTGCCCGACCGCCTTGTAGCCCTCCCAGAGTGCTGCGCCGGCCAGCAGCAGGAGCAGCACCGAGACGACGGTCCGAGCAGCGTTCCCGGCGCCTGCGCGGCCCGTACGTGTGTCCACCTGCGCAACCTGCCCCAGCGGAGGGTCCGTGACAAGACCCGGACGTTGCGGCTGCGTTACGACTGGCGGGCGCGGGTTCCCCTCGCGTGTCGTCAGCCGGGCGGCGGCGGCCGGACCCGTCGCCCGTGCGGAGGCGTTCAGCCGCGACGCAGGGCGGGTGCGACCCGCTCCCCGTAGGCGGTCAGCGTCGCCTCGGGCTCGTCGTGCATGAGGTACAGCGCGAACTGGTCCACACCCAGCCCCTGCAGCTGCCGGAGCCGTTCCAGGTGCGCCTCCACCGGCCCCAGCAGGCAGAACCGGTCCACGATCTCGTCGGGGACGAAGTCGGCGTGGGTGTTGCCGGCCCTACCGTGCTGGGTGTAGTCGTAGCCCTCGCGGCCTGCGATGTAGTCGGTCAGGACCTGCGGGACGGCGCCGCTGTCGCCGTAGCGCGACACCAGGTCGGCCACGTGGTTGCCCACCATCCCGCCGAACCAGCGCACCTGGTCGCGCTGGTGGGGGAGGGTGTCGGCCGGGCCGACGTAGGCGGGGGCAGCAACCACGACGTACAGCGAGTCCGGGTCACGACCGGCCGCGGCCGCGGCGCTCCGCACGGCACCGATGGTCCACTCGGCGATGGCGGGGTCGGCCAGCTGCAGGATGAACCCGTCCGCCCGCTCACCCACCAGCTGCAGCGCCTTGGGTCCGTAACCGGCCATCAGCACCGGCAGGTTCCCCCCGTTGCGCCACGGGAACGACAGCTCGGTGTCGTTGTGGGTGACGGTCCGGCCCTCGGCCAGGCCCTTGATGACCGCCATCGAGTCGCGGACCTGGGCCAGGGTGCAGGGTGTGCTGCCGAGCACGCGCATCGCGGAGTCGCCCCGGCCGATCCCGCAGACCGTGCGCTCGCCGAACATGTCGTTGAGCGTGGCGTGCTGGCTGGCGATGACCGTCCAGTCCCGGGTGCCCGGGTTGGTGACCATCGGCCCGACGACCATGCGGTTCGTCGCGGCGAGGATCTGGCTGAAGACGACGTACGGCTCCTGCCACAGCACGTGGGAGTCGAAGGTCCAGCCGTGGCTGAACCCGAGCGTCTCCGCGCGGCGCATCAGGTCGACGACCCGCCACGCCGGGGGGTCGTTCTGCAGGACGAGACCGAGGTCCATCAGTCGTTCCTGGGGAAACCGAGGTCGACGGCCGAGGTGGCCGGGTCGGGCCAGCGGCTGGTGACCACCTTGCCCCGGGTCCAGAAGTGGATCCCCTCCGGGCCGTACATGTGGGTGTCGCCGAACAGGGAGTCCTTCCAGCCGCCGAAGGAGTAGTAGCCGACCGGCACCGGGATGGGGACGTTGATGCCGACCATGCCGGCGGTCACCTCGTGCTGGAACCGGCGGGCGGCCCCGCCGTCACGGGTGAAGATGGCCGCGCCGTTGCCCCACGGGTTGGCCTCGACCAGCGCGACGGCCTCGGCATAGGTGCCCGCCCGGACCACGCACAGCACCGGGCCGAAGATCTCGTCGGTGTAGACGGTCATGTCCGGGGTGACGTCGTCCAGCAGCGTCACCCCCAGGAAGAACCCGTCGCCGTCGAACGCACGGTCTCGACCGTCGACGACCACGCGGGCGCCGGCCGCGGCACCGGCCTCGACGTAGCCGGCGACCCCGTCCCGGTGCTCGCGCGTGATCAGCGGGCCCATCTGCGACTCCGGGTCGTCGCCGGGGCCGATCGTCAGCTTGTCGACCCGCGCGGCGATGGCGTCCACCAGCGGGTCGCCCGCGTCGCCGACCGCGACCACGACGCTGATCGCCATGCAGCGCTCGCCGGCCGAGCCGTAGGCCGCGCTGACGACCGCGTCGGCGGCGAGGTCCAGGTCCGCGTCGGGCAGCACGACCATGTGGTTCTTGGCCCCGCCGAGCGCCTGCACCCGCTTGCCCGCCCGGGTACCCGTCTGGTAGACGTGCCGCGCGATGGGCGTCGAGCCCACGAAGCTGACCGCCGCGACGTCGGGGTGGGTGAGCAGGTGGTCGACGGCGTCGGCGTCACCGTTGACGACGTTGAGCACGCCGGGCGGGAAGCCGGCCTCGGCGAAGAGCTCGGCGAGGAACATCGGCGCGGACGGGTCCTTCTCGCTGGGCTTGAGGACGAACGTGTTCCCGCAGGCCACGGCGTTGGGGATCATCCACAGCGGCACCATCGCCGGGAAGTTGAACGGCGTGATGCCGACGACGACGCCCAGCGGCTGCCGGATGGAGTACACGTCGACGCCGGCCGAGGCCTGCTCGGAGTAGCCGCCCTTGAGCAGCTCGGCCAGACCGCAGGCGTACTCGACGTTCTCCAGGGCGCGGGCCACCTCGCCGCCCGCGTCGGACAGCACCTTGCCGTGCTCGCTGGACAGCCGACGGGCGATCTCGTCGCGGTTGGCCTCCACGAGCTCGCGGAAGCGGAACATCAGCCGGGTACGCTGCGCGATCGAGGTCTGCGACCAGTCGACCGCGGCCGCCCGCGCAGAGGCGACGACCGTGTCCACCTCGGCGGTGGTGGCCAGGTCGAGCTCCGCGGTGACCTGTCCGGTGGCGGGGTCGGTCACCCGCGACGTCCGGCCGGAGGTGCCCGGCAGGACCGCGTTGTCGACCCAGTGGGAGATCCGGTTCATGCTGCTCCTCGCTCGGGGGTGAGGCGGAGGGTATCCCCGCCCCGGAGCGGCTGGACAGCCCGGCTGCCGGGGGATTGCCGGTGCGTCGGGCGGGGGAGGACCATCGCGCGATGGGTCTCTGGTCGCGCGTGCTGCAGCCCCGCCTCCTGGACGCCACCCTCGGGGGTGCGAGCACCGGCGAGCTGCGGGACCGCGTCTGCGCGCGGCTGGTCGGTGACGTCGTCGAGGTCGGTTACGGGAGCGGGCACAACCAGCCCCACCTGCCCGTCGCCGTCACCGGGGTCTGGGGCGTTGACCCGTCGACGTCCGGCTACCGGCTCTCGGCCGCGCGCCGGGCCGCCTCCGCGGTCCCGGTTGCCCACACACCCGCCGACGCCGAACGGCTGCCGTTCCCCGACGACCGGTTCGACTCGGCCCTGTGCACCTGGACGCTGTGCGCGACGCGCGACCCGGCCACCGTGCTCGCCGAGCTGGCCCGGGTGCTCCGCCCCGGTGCGCAGCTGCACCTCATCGAGCACGGCCTCGCGGAGCAGGAGTCGGTCATCCGCTGGCAGCGTCGGGGCAACGGCCTGAACCGGCGCATCGCGGGCTGCGTGCTCGACCGCGACGTGCCTGGCCTGCTGGAGGCGTCGCCGCTGCGCGTCGTCGAGCTGCGGACGTTCTACGAGAAGGGCACGCCGAAGGCGGCGGGGTTCATGTACGAGGGGCGCGCCGTCGCCTGAGACTCGCCGCCAGGCGCTCCCGACGCCTCAGCGGAGGTAGCTGCTGAGCCCCCGCGGGAGGAACTGCCCGTGCCCCGCCCGGCCGGAGAACGTCCCCCGGTCCACGACCACGGACCCCCGCGACATCACCGTCCGCACCCCGCCGGAGACCTCGAACCCCTCGTAGGCCGAGTAGTCCATGTTCATGTGGTGCGTCGCGGCGGAGATCGTGGTCCTGGCACGCGGGTCGTACAGGACGATGTCCGCGTCCGCTCCGGGGGCGATGACGCCCTTGCGCGGGTAGAGCCCGAACATCCGGGCCGGGGTGGTCGAGCAGGTCTCCACCCAGCGCTCCAGGCTCAGCTCGCCGGTGACGACGCCCTGGTAGATCAGGTCCATCCGGTGCTCGACGCCGCCGATGCCGTTGGGGATCGCCCGGAAGTCCTCGCGGCCGAGCTCCTTCTGGTCCTTGAAGCAGAACGGGCAGTGGTCGGTCGCCACGATCGACAGGTCGTTGGTGCGCAGGCCGCGCCACAGGTCCCGGCCGTGGTGCTCGTGCTTGCTGCGCAGCGGCGCTGAGCAGACGTACTTGGCACCTTCGAAGCCGTCCTCGCCCCGGGCGCCGAGGTGGTCCTCCAGCGTCAGGTACAGGTACTGCGGGCAGGTCTCGGCGAACACGTTGTGGCCCTCGGCACGCGCCCGGCTCACCTGCTCGAGGGCTTCCGAGCTGCTCAGGTGGACGAAGTACACCGGCGCCCCCGCGACCAGGGCGAGCTGGATGGCGCGGAACGTCGCCTCACCCTCCAGCCGCGCGGGCCGGGTCAGACCGTGGTTCACCGGGCTGGTCTCGCCGCGGGCGGCGGCCTGGGCGGCCAGGACGTCGATGGCGATGCCGTTCTCGGCGTGCATCGAGATCATCGCGCCGAGCTCGGCGGCCCGCTGCATCGCCCGCAGGATCTGCCCGTCGTCGGAGTAGAAGACGCCCGGGTAGGCCATGAAGAGCTTGAAGCTCGTGATGCCCTCGGCCACCAGGTCGCCCATGAGCTTGAGGCTGGAGTCGTCGACCCCGCCGATGATCATGTGGAACGCGTAGTCGACGGCGCAGTTGCCCTCGGCCTTGTCGTACCAGGTGTCGAGGCTGTCGCGGACGTCGTTGCCCGCGGTCTGCACCGCGAAGTCGATGATCGTCGTGGTGCCGCCGTGCGCCGCCGCGATCGTCCCCGTCTCGAAGGTGTCGCTAGCCGACGTGCCGCCGAAGGGCAGCTCCATGTGGGTGTGGGCGTCGATGCCGCCCGGGACGACGTAGCAGCCGGTGGCGTCGATCACGGTGTCGGCGGTGATGCCGGTCGAGGCGGCGGTGCCCGGGGCGAGCAGCGCCACCACCCGTTCACCCTCGACCAGGACGTCATGGGCGATCGCACCGGTCGCGCTGATGACCGTGCCGTTGCTTATCAGGGTCCTGGTGGGTGCAGACATGGCGTGCAGCTCCTCGCATCCGGGGACCGCCGACGCTATGCCAGGGGTGCGCCGCGGTAAAGGACGTCGGGGGAGCGGACGCGCCCGTCGGACCCTGCTGCCGAGGTCGTGGTCAACCGGCGTGATCTCCAGGGTGGCAGAGATCGGCCCGTCGTCCTCGTGCGGACGGCCGCATCCGTCGTGACCGGCCCGGTCATCGGCGGCCGATCTCCGAGTGACGGTGCGGGGGTGCGTGCAGGGTCGCCGTCCGGTCGTCGTCCGTGTCCTGCTGCGGGTCCTGGTCGGCCGGGTCCTCGTGGTCGGCGCGCTCCTGCATGTCCTCGTCAGTGTCCGGCTCGGTCCCCGCCTCCTCCTCGTTCCCCTCGTCGCGGCCGGCGAGGTAGCTGATGAGCCGGTAGCCCACCGCGAGGACCGGCACGGCGAGGAAGGCGCCGGCGATCCCGAGCAGGAGGGTGCCGCAGGTGACCGCCGAGACCACGACGAGCGGGTGGAGCTTCACGACCCCGCTCATGATGAGCGGCTGCAGCAGGTTGCCCTCCACCTGCTGCACCAGGAGCACCAGCCCGATCACGATCAGGGCGTCGGTGGGGCCGTTGGTCACCAGCGTGACCAGCACGGCGGCCGCACCGGCCACCGTCGCCCCGATGATCGGCACGAACGCCGTGATGAAGGTGAGCAGCGCCAACGACAGCCACAACGGCACCCCGAGGACGAACAGGCCGAGGCCGATGCCGACCGCGTCGGCCAGGGCGACCAGCACCGTGCCGCGGACGTAGGCGGTCAGCGTGGTCCAGACCACCCGGCCCCCCCCGTCGACGCGATCGCGGTGGTCGGCCGGGACCCAGCCGAGAGCCCATCGCCACATCGTGTCGCCGTCCTTGACGAGGAAGAAGACCGCGAAAAGGAGCAGCAGGAGGCCGGTGACGAAGGCGATCGCGGTCGCCGTCCCGGCCGACACGCTGGGCAGGGTCTCCATGACCACGTCCACCGTCGACGCGCGAAGGGTGTCTATCCGTTGCGGCCGGAGGTTCAGCGGCCCTTCGACCAACCAGTTCCGGACCTGGTCGAAGCCCTGGGTGATCGACGGGCCGATCTGGTTGGCCTGCTGCATGACCCGGGTGTAGATCAGGTAGCCGACGCCTGCCGGCAGGCCGAGGAGCAGGAGCAGGGTCAGCAGTGCGGCCAACGACCGGGGGAGCCCGGCGTTGCGCATCAGGTGGGCCACCGGGGCGAGCAGGGCGGTGAGCAGGAGTGCGGCAAGCAACGTGAACGCGACGAGGCCGACCTTGAGCAGTGCTGTCACGACCAGCCAGCCGACGATGCTCAGGACGATGACGGCCAGGCCGTAGGCCACCCCCCGGCGCAGCCACCCGGGCAACGGTGACACCACGGTGGGGGACCTGGTCCCCGTGCTGGCGAGGAGAGGTGGAGGGGTGCGCTTCTGCTCCATGCACCACCCCTACCCACCTCGGCGCCGCGCACCCATTCCCGTCGGTGACTCAGCGACGCCCCACGGCTCAACCCAGCGCGGCGACCGCTTCCAGCAGCAGTCGCGCGCCCTCGTCGGCCTCGTCCTCGGTCAGGGTCAGCGGCGGGGCGATCCGCAGGACGTTGCCGTACAGCCCGCCCTTGCCGATGAGGAGGTGACGCGCCTTGGCCGCCTCGCTCAGCGCCGCGGCCCGCGCCGGGTCGGGGTCGATGCCGCCGGGGTGCACGCACTCCAGGGCGAGCATGAGACCGCGCCCGCGCATCTCCGCGATCCACGGCGTCTGCTCGACCGTGGGGGCGAGTGCGGCGCGAAACCGGTCTCCGACCCGCTTGGCGTTGCCCTGCAGGTCGTGATCGACCAGGTACCTCAGGTTGGCGTTGGCCCCGGCCGACACCAGCGGGGAGCCGCCGAAGGTCGAGATGTGGTTGCCCGCGATGGCGTCGACCACGTCCGCGCGGCCGACGACCCCGCCCAGCGGCAGGCCGTTGCCGACGCCCTTGGCGAAGGTGAGCAGGTCGGGGGTGATGCCGTGAGCCTGGTAACCCCAAAAGTGCTCGCCCGTGCGGCCCCAGCCGGTCTGCACCTCGTCGGAGACGAACAGGATCCCGTGGGCGTCCAGCACCTCCTTGATGGCCCCGAAGAACCCGTCCGGCGGTGTCGCGAAGCCGCCGACGCCCTGGATCGGCTCGGCGATCAGGCAGGCGACGTCGCCCGAGGTCGCCATGTCGAGCAACTGGCGCAGGTCGGCCACACAGGCCGCGGTGTACTCGCCGTCCGGCAGGTCGCGGAACGGGGAGCGCAGCCGGTAGCCGCCATGGACGTAGGTGGTCTGCAGCCCCGAGAACGATGTCGGGCTCCACGAGCGGTGCGAGGTGATGCCGATGGTGGAGAACGACCGGCCGTGGTAGCTGTTGCGCATCGCGAAGACCTGGTTGCTGCGGCGGTGGGTCGTGGCCATGAGCAGGGCGGCGTCGTTGGCCTCGGTGCCGGACGGGGTGAGGAACACCTTGGCGTCGGGGATGCCGGACAGCTGCGCGACCCGCTCGGCGAGCTCGACGGTCTGCTCGTTCAGGTACAGCGTCGAGGAGTGCAGGATCCTGCCCGCCTGCTCCTGCACGGCTGCGGTGACCTCGGGCAGCGCGTGCGCCGTCATCGTGGTGAGGATGCCGCCGAAGAAGTCGAGGTACCGGGTGCCCTCGACGTCCCACACGTACCGGCCCTCGCCGTGGCTGAGCGCGATCGGGTCCTCGTAGTACAGCGACTGCCAGCGCGGCATGACCGCACGGTGACGGGCCAGCAGGTCATGCGTACGGGTCCCGGCGGGCGGGGCAACGGCATCGGTGCCGGCAGCGGCGCCCGCGTCCACGGCAGGGTCGGTCATCGTCATGTGCAGACGGTAAGCCAGCCGACGGCTCCGCGTCAGCGCCTGGCCCCGTCGTGCCTGAGCCCGGGCCCCGGCTCAGCCCTCGACGAGCGAGCCGTAGGCGTCGGGCCGGCGGTCGCGGTAGAAGGCCCACTGGTTGCGGACCTCCTCGATCAGGGACAGGTCAAGGTCGCGGACCACGAGCTCCTCGTCGTGGCCGGAGGCGGCCTCGCCGACGAGCTGCCCGCGCGGGTCGGCGAAGTAGCTGGTGCCGTAGAAGTCGTCGTCGCCGAGCGGCTCGACGCCGACCCGGTTGATGGCGCCCACGAAGTACATGTTCGCCGCGGCCGCCGCAGGCTGCTCCAGCTGCCACAGGTAGTTGCTCAGCCCGCGGGAGGTGGCCGAGGGGTTGAAGACGATCTCGGCCCCGGCCAGGCCGAGCGCGCGCCAGCCCTCCGGGAAGTGCCGGTCGTAGCAGATGTACACCCCGACCTTGCCGACCGCGGTGTCGAACACGGGCCAGCCCACGTTGCCGGGACGGAAGTAGAACTTCTCCCAGAAGCCCTTGACCTGGGGGATGTGGTGCTTGCGGTACTTGCCGAGGTAGGTGCCGTCGGCGTCGACCACGGCGGCCGTGTTGTAGAGGAACCCGGCCTGCTCCCGCTCGTAGACCGGCAGCACCATGACCATCCCCAGCTCCTTGGCCAGGGCCGAGAAGCGCGTGACGGTCGGGCCGTCGGGCACGGCCTCGGCGTAGTCGTAGTACTCGGTCTCCTGCACCTGGCAGAAGTAGGGGCCGTAGAACAGCTCCTGGAAGCACATCACCTGCGCACCCTGGGCCGCTGCGTCGCGGGCGTGCTTCTCGTGCAGGTCGAGCATCGACTCCTTGTCGCCCGTCCAGGCGGTCTGGACGATGGCGGAACGCACCACGCGGGACATCTGGCTCCTCAGGGTCGGACGGCTGCTGGGCGGGACGGCTGGTCAGCACGCCGACGCTAGGTCAGGGCGGGGGCGGCGTAAAGGGTCCCACCGTGCGAGGGCCTGCGCCGCTGGCTAGGTTCCGGCCATGAGCATCATGCAGCCCCGTGACCTGACCGGCTCCGTCGTCGCGATCACCGGTGCCTCCGCCGGCATCGGCCGGGCCACCGCCGAGGCGCTGGTCGCCGCCGGTGCCAACGTCGTCGTGGGGGCCCGGCGCCTGGAGCGCCTCACCGCCTTGGCCGAGGAGCTCGGCACCGACCGGGTCGTACCGGTGCAGATGGACGTGCGGGAGCCGGCGGACAACGCGCGCATGGTGCAGGCCGCCCTGGACACCTTCGGTCGCCTCGACGCCGTGGTGGCCAACACCGGCATCGGCTCCTACGGCTCGGTCCTGGACGGCAGCGACGAGGACGTGCGCACCATGGTCGACACCAACTTCACCGGGACGGTGTTCACCGTCCGCGCCGCACTGCCGCCCATGCTCGAGGCTGGCGCCGGTGACGTCGTGATCGTGGCCTCTGTGGCCAGCTTCCGCGGCGGCGCCGAGGAGGCCGTGTACGCCGGCACCAAGTTCGCCCAGCAGGGCTTCGCGGGCTCCATCGACCGGGAGCTGCGTGAGAAGGGCATCCGCGTGACGACCATCAACCCGGCCGGGGTGGACACGGAGTTCGCCATCGGCAAGGGCCGCACCGAGGGCGACCCGTCGCTGGCGGAGTACCTGCGCCCGGAGATGGTGGCCCACGCCGTCCTCACGGTCCTGCAGCAGCCCCGCGAGATGCGCACGCAGTCCTGGGCGATGTGGAGCATGGGCCAGGGCAGCTGAGCCCAGGGGCAGACGCCCCGCTCAGCCTAGGCGCCAGCGGTGCAGCAGGGCTTGGGACAGCTCGACCGCCCCGGCGGACGGGCGGTCCCAGACCCGCCCCTGCAGCGTGCGCACCCACTGCACACCCCGCAGCGCGTTGCAGGTCAGCAGGTCCTGCGCCCGGTCCAGCACGTCGGCGTCCACCGCCGCCAGCTGCACGCCCCAGCCGAGCTGGTGGGCGAGGTCCACGCACACCTGACGGGTGACACCGGGCAGCACCCTGCCGTCGCACGGCGGGGTGAGCAGGACGGGGCGCCGCGCGCCCCGCAGCACGACGAGCAGGCAGGCGCGGGTCGTCTCCAGCAGCGTGCCGTCGGCGGCCGCCAGGACCACGTCGTCGGGGCAGACCACGTCGTCGGGGCGGGCCGCGTCGTCGGGGGCGTCGGGCCCGTCCTCGAGGCGGGCCCGCGCCCGCTGTTGGGCGTGCCCGACCCAGCTCCGGTCGGCGTACTTGTGCCGCTCCAGCCCGTGCACCGGTGCGGGCGCGACGTGCAGCAGCAGGCCGGGGGACACCTGGACCGGCAGGGGCCGCACGAACGGCTCGACCTCCAGCAGGGCAGGCGCGGCGTTCGTTCCCGGCGCGCCTGGCAGGGGGACACGTACCCGCAGCCGGTGCGCGCCGGGGCCCGCGGTGCGCGCGGCCTCCTCCAGCAGGGCCCGGACGTCGGTGTCCAGCGCGGACCCGGTCAGCTCCCACGCCGAGCGCTGCAGCCGTGCCACGTGGTCGGCCACCTCGACGGCCCGTCCGTCGACCGCAAGGACGGTCTCGAGCAGGCCCTCTGCCGGGTCGGCGAGGCCCTTGCGGGCCGCGGTGGTCGGCGCGGTCTCCAGCGCCGCCACCCCGAGCGCCCGCAGCAGGGGCGCGGCCTTGGTCAGCACCTCGTGCCACTCCTCGGCGGGTGTGGAGTCAGCGACGATGCCGCCCCCGACGCCCAGGGACGCACGGCCGTCGACGTCCACCTCGAGGCTGCGGATGGTGACCGCGAGGTCGCCGAGGAACGGCCCCAGGAACCCCACCGCGCCGGTGTGCGCGCCGCGGGCGGCGGGCTCGAGGGCGTCGGTGACCTCGGTCGCGCGCTGCTTGGGCGTACCGGTCACCGACCCGGGCGGGAACGTCGCGGCGACGACCTGCCCGGGACCGGCGCCCGGCAGCAGCCGACCGCTGACCTGCGAGACCAGGTGGGCGACCCCCGCATGGGCCTGGACCGCGAGGAGGTCGTCCACGGCCACGGTGCCCGGCTCGCACACCCGCGACAGGTCGTTGCGGACCAGGTCCACGATCATGACGTTCTCGCTGGCGTCCTTGGTGGAGGCCAGCAGGGCGGGGCCGTCACCGGCCGGGCGGGTGCCCTTGATGGGGGCGGACCGGACGACGCCTCCGCTCATCCCGAGGTACAGCTCGGGGGAGGCACCGACCAGGGCGCCCCACGGGCCGCTGACGAACGCGGCCCGGTCGGGTCCGAGGGCTCGGACCAGGTCCACCCACGCCTGCAGCGCGGCACCCTTGCCGTTGGCGAGCCGTAGCCCGAAGCGGGTGCAGACGTTGGCCTGAGCGATGTCACCAGCCCGGATGGCCGTCACGACCTGCTCCACCGCGACCATGTGCGCGGCGGCGTCGGGCGGCTGCTCGAGCCGGACCGGCGCCCGCGGCGGCACGGGGTCGGGGGGGTCGGACCGCTCCAGGCCGGACCTGGCCTCCTCGGCGAGGGCGCGCGCGCGGGCGACGGCGGAGCCGTCCCCGGACTCCAACGCCTCGGCCCACCAGCCGGTGCCGTCGAAGCGCAGTACGTGGTCGTGGAAGGCAGCCAGCAGCACGGGGAGCACCGGCCCGGCCGTCGGTGGTTCAGGCGTCCGGACCCTGCCGCTCAGGCGGCCGAGCGCGTGCCCGAGCAGGGTGACCCAGCCGCCGCCGACCGCACCGGGCGGGACAGCGGTGCCGCGGGTCGTCGGGACCCGCGCGGCGTCCAGGACCGCCGTGACGTCCGTCAGCCGCAGGACATGGCGGTCGGGACCGTCACCGCCCGTCCCGCTCGTGCCCGGTGGCGCGCGGTGCTCGCGGACCTGCTGCGGGTCGGCGGTCAGCAGGAACGGGGTGCCCGACCAGACGCCGCTGAGCGCGCTGAGCCGCCGCGCGCCCACCAGCGGGGTCAGCGCCAGGGCCACGGCGCTCGGGTCGGGCGGGAGACCGTCGACCCGCTCGGCGACCAGACGGCGCACCGACGGCAGGGACACGCCCGGAGCCTATGCCGCCGGCCGCCGCGGGCTGCGGGCGCGCCCGGCGGCGGTGCTGCGACGGCGGGACTTCAGGGGGGCGACGGCACGGCTGTTGTCCGACGTCCTCACGGACTTCGCCGGCGGCGAGGGCGTCATCGGCATCCACGGCACGAACCGGCCGGAGCTCGTCGGCACCGACGTCAGCTCCGGCTGCATCCGACTGCCCGACGACGTCATCACCGCACTGCTGGAGGAGGTCGGGCTGCCGCTCGGCCCACCGGTGACCATCCTGGCCCGAGCAGCCCGGGTGCGGTGGGCTGTACCGGGGGGCGCGTCGTGCGCTCCTGCACGTGGAGGAGGGGTCGGACATGGCGGTCCGGTCGGTGCAGGACGCGGTCGACGGGTGGCCGCGCTGTTGCGCTCCACGACGGGGTGGCGTCCGGTGTCGTGGACCCACTCGCCGTCTGCGAGATCGCCCGTTGTAGGAGGACCTGATGCGGCGAGGCTCCAGCGGTCTCGGCGCCCTGCTGACCGGCTCCCGGGGGACCCGTCGCTACTGCCGGAACTGGCGTGGCTCCGCCCGCCGGAGGAGTTCTTCGACCACGTCGGAGCCGTCCTGCAGGCCACGGTCCGGCCACCGCCGGACCTCGAGGTCACGGCCGGGGGGCCCGGCGCCAGAGCCCCCGTTCGGCCAGACCCCGCCGACCTGACGTGCGTCGAACGGGCGGGGCTGTGGATCGACCCCCGTGCCGAGGCGCACCCGGCGCCATGCTGGGCCGGTGGGGGATGTGCAGGCCGACATCGGCGCGGTTCCAGGGTCCCGGCGGGGTGCTCACGACCGCGCTGAGCGGACCCGGGACCTGGCACGGGCCAGGGTCGCCGCCGGCTCGGGCCAGCCGCGGACGCTGCACTCCCAGCTGGTGCTTCTCCAGCGGGGCCACGAGCAGGCGCGCCTGGAGCTCGCCGCGGCTGAGCGGGACCTGCACGCCCTGAGGCGGTCACCGGTGGACCGGGCCCCGGGTACAGGGCCACCTCCGAGCGCGGGACCGCCCCCGGCCGCCGGGCCACCCCCGGGCACGGGGCCACCCGCACCACCTGTCTCCGTCCGCCCCCGCCGGCCTTGTCGTCGTCGACCTGGTCGGTGCCCGCACGTTCGACCTGCTCGGTCTGGGGGCCGTGCGTGCCGACGCCTACCTGCTGGCTTCCGCCGTGCTCGTGCTGCTGCTCGCGCTGGGCGTGGTCGTCGCGACCACCAGCGGTGAGCGGTCCGTCCCCGGGTCGACGCCCCCTCGCAGCGTCGTGCTGGCCGGTTGCACCGCCGTCCCGGTGGGCGGGGTCGCCGCCGCGGTCTGGACCTACCGGGTCGTGGCCGAGCGGTGGGCCACCGGCGGCACGAGCGCACCGACGGGGGCGCTCTCAGGGCCCGTGGAGGCGCTGCTGCTCACCGGCCTCGTCTGCCTGCTCCTGGGGGTGGCCGTGCGACGGCTCCCCGGCGCGGCGGTGGTCGCCGGCACCGCCACAGCGGTGGCTTGGACACTGCTCGGTGTCCTGGCCGCCCTGTCCCTGGTCGTGGCGGGCTGGGCCCCGTGCCACGGCGGGCCTCTCGACGTCTGGGGCCTGAGTAGGCTGACGGTCGTCGGGGTCGTCGCCCTGATGCTCGCGCTGTCAGGCACCGTCGCCCGCTCGGCCGCGACCCGTGCCGTTGTGGCCGGCACCGGTGCCTGGGTGCTCACCGGCACGGCGGTCGTCCTCCTGCGCGGGACCCCGGGGGTCGTCGACGAGGTTGCGGTGCTGCTGCCCGTCCTCGTGCTCGCGGTCGCGGTGCGTGCGCCCTGCGAGGTGGTGGCGTTGCGGTCCGGGCTCCTCGCCGTCGCCCTGGTGCTGGCCGGCGGCGCCCTGCTCGTGGTCGCCGGCGGGTGGGTGGCGACCGTGCAGCTGCTGCACGACCTCGAGCCTGCGCCGTCGTGGTGGGAGCGTGCGCGCTGGCCGGTCGTGGCCCTGGGGGTCCTTCTCGCCAGGAGCTGGTCGCCCCCGCCCGGCCGCGCGGGGGTCGGCGGCACCAGCGGGTCAGCCGGCACCGGCCGCACCGGCGGGACCAGGGCCGGGGAGGCGGTCCTGGCGGGGGTGCGCGGCGATGTGGCGTCGGGAGCCGCTGCCGTGGTCGCGGTCGTACTCGGCTGGGCCCTGGCGAGCCGTCCCTCCGGGCTGCCGCGTCCTTCGGGTCTGCCGGGCCTCCCGGGTCTGCCGGGGGGGCCGGCGCCGGCCGGGGCGGCGGTGTCGTGGTGGCTGCTGGGGTCCGCTGTGCTGACGCTGGTGGTGGTCACCGTCACGTGTGCCGCCTCGGCACGCCACCGGCTGCGACGTGGTCGCTGGCTGCTCCCGGCAGGTGCGGTGACCGGTTGCGGGGCCGCGCTCGTGGCCGCCCTCGACGCTGTCGACGCTGTCGACGCTGTCGACGCTGTCGACGCCATGGTGACCGTCGACGGGGTCGCCGCTGGCACCGGGAGCTCTGTCGGCGCCCGCCTGGGCGCCTACCTGCTCGCCTGCGGTCGGCGGCGGTGCCGGTGGCCGCCGCAGGGACCCGAGGTCGGCCGGGACGCGCCCCCGCCGGTCGCTGGTGGGCGGACCGACGGACCCTGCAGGTCCAGCTGTCCCGCTCCGGTGCCGTGGTGGCGGGTGGCGGGTGGCGGGTGGCGGGTGGCGGGTGGCGCGACCGCGGCCGCAGGAGCGGCGCGGCTCGTACCCGCCGTCTCGTCGGGCTGGACCGGTGACGTCGACGGGGCGCTCGCCGCTCTGCTGCTGTGCGCAGGGGCGGCCGTGGCGTTGCTCTGGACCCCCGCGTTGCCGGCCGCCCGGACGGGGGTGGCGCTGCTCGCGGTGCCCCTCACCCTCGTCGCGGCCACCGCCGTCGCCTCGAGCGGGTGGGCCTCCCCTTCCGGTTGGGCCGGCGCCGTCGCGCCCGCGGGACGGCTGGCACCTCAGGGCAGCGCCTGGACGGTCGTGGCCGTGGCCGTCCTCGTGCTGGCGCTCGCGGCGACCCGCACGGTGGCCGGCTGGTGCCCCCTTCGCCCCCGCGGGGTGCGCCACCTGGTGCTGCCCGGGGTCCGTCGCAGCACTTCCTGTCGCCGGCGTCTCGGCGCTGCGACCGTTGCTGGAGCGCGCGCCCGTGGACGTCACCCCGCTCTCTGCGGGCGTCGCCCTGCTCGCGGTCACCGGCTACCTGGTGCACGTGCTCCGACGCCGTGGCGGCGACCCCGACCGGGTGGACGGGACTGGCAGAGCGCTGTTGCGTGACGTGGCCCTCACCCTGGTCTCGGGTGGGGCGCTGGCCGCCTTCGCCGCTGCTGCGGAGCCTGTGGTGGCGCGGCTGCCGGTGGACCCGGCTGCCGTGCCGTGGTTCGTGTCGTCCGCGGCGGCGGTCGTCGCCGCCCTGCGCGTGCTGGGCCTGCCCGGTCGCGGTCCCCGCCATCTCCGCGCCGCCGACCCGGCCCACGCCCGGTATGCCCACCTGGCACGTGACGCGCTCCTCCCGCTCTGCTGCGCGGCCGCCGCGCTGCTGCTGCTGCTGCTCACGCTGCGGCCGCTCACCGGGCTGCCGGTGGAGGTGGAGGGGTTGGTCGTCGCCGTCGTATCCCTGCTCGCACACCTGCTGCGCCTGTCCTCCCAGGTCTCGTGGCAGCGGGCTCCCGGCCGGGTCACCCTCCGGGACGTGGTCGCGGCGGGCTCCGGGCTGGCCCTGGGAACGGTGGGCGTGCTCGCCGCCCTGGACGGCGGGCGTCCGCTGTGGGCCGCCGGGCTCACCTGGCTGGTGACGGGGGCGTGGGGCCTGGGCACCGCCGTCCTGGTCCGCGGTCCGCAGGCGGGGCCGTGGCCGGGTGCCTCGCAGGACCGGGGCTGGTGGGCGGTGCGGTTGGGCGCGGCGTCGGCCCTGGCGGGCTACCTGCTCGCCGTCCTCGAGCTGGACACCACGCTGCTGGAGCGGTTCAGAGTCACCCTCGGACTGGTCCTCGTGGGGTCCGGGACAGGGGCGCTGCTCGGCCGGGTGGCCCCGGACACGCAGCCGATGCGGTCTGTGCGCTGCCTGCTCCCCGGTCTGCTGGTGGCGGGGGGTCCCAGCACGATGCACGCGGTGCTCGCCCCGGACGGGGTGCGTCCGCTCGTCGTCGCGCTCGTCGCGCTCGTCGCGCTCGTCGCGCTCGTCGGGACCGCACTGGTCGTCGCCGGCGCCCTGCTGCGGTGGCAGGCGCCGCTGCTGGTCGGGTTCGCCGTGGTCGTGCCCGGGGCGGTGGTGCAGGCGCTGCCGGTGGTGACCAGCCTTCCCCAGTGGGTGTACCTGGCTGCGGCGGGCGCCGTGGCACTGCTGCTCGGGGTCACCTAGCGGCAGCGGCAGCGTGCCCTGGCGGCGGGCCGACGATGGCGCGAGCTGCGCTGACACGCTGTCCACAGCGTCACCGTCCCCTCCACAGCCTTGCCGGCCCGGGGCTGTGTCCGGGGCAGGGCCTAGCGTCGACCTCGTGCCTGCTGCTGCCCCCGCCCTGCCCGCCGGACCCCTCGTCGACCCGGCCACCCTGCCGGAGCACGCCCGTGCCGTCCTGCGCCGGCTCACGGCCCGCGAGGACGCCGACTTCCGCGACGACCAGCTCGAGGCGGTCAGTGCTCTGCTGGTGGACCGGGCCCGGGTCCTGGTGGTCCAGCGGACCGGCTGGGGCAAGTCGGCGGTGTACTTCGTCGCCACGGCCCTGCTGCGCGCCGCCGGAGCGGGGCCGACCGTCATCGTGAGCCCGCTGCTGTCGCTGATGCGCAACCAGGTGGAGGCCGCGGCCCGTGCGGGGGTTCGCGCCCACACCGTCAACTCCGGCAACGTCACCGAGTGGCGGGGCGTCCGGGAGCAGCTCGCCGCGGGCGAGGTCGACGTGCTGCTCGTGAGCCCCGAGCGGCTGAACAACCCCGACTTCCGCGAGAGCTGGTTGCCGGAGCTCGCCCAGGGCATCGGCCTGCTCGTGGTGGACGAGGCGCACTGCGTCTCCGACTGGGGCCACGACTTCCGGCCGGACTACCGGCGCATCCGGGACCTGCTCGCCTCGCTCCCCGAGGGCACCCCGGTGCTGGCCACCACCGCGACCGCCAATGCCCGAGTCGTCACCGACGTCACCGAGCAACTCGCCGTCAGCACCGGCGCCGACGGCGCGCTCGCCCACGATCGCGAGGTGGTCACCCTGCGCGGCCCCCTCGGGCGGGACTCGTTGCGCCTGGGCGTGCTGAGCCTGCCAGCGGCGGACCGGCTGCCCTGGCTCGCAGAGCACCTCGGAGACCTGCCGGGCTCAGGCATCGTCTACACACTGACCGTGTCCCAGGCGACCGACGTCGCCGAGGCGCTGCGCGCCGCCGGGCACGAGGTCCGGGCCTACTCCGGGCGCTCGGACACCGAGGAGCGCGTCGCGCTGGAGCAGGCGCTGCTCGACAACTCTGTGAAGGCGCTGGTCGCCACTTCTGCGCTCGGCATGGGGTTCGACAAGCCGGACCTCGGCTTCGTCGTCCACCTAGGCGCGCCGGACTCACCCATCGCCTACTACCAGCAGGTCGGCCGTGCGGGCCGCGCCGTCGCCCACGCCGATGTGCTGCTCCTTCCCGGCCCCGAGGACGAGGCCATCTGGGCGTGGTTCGCGTCCATGGCCTTCCCCGGTCCGCACAGCGTGGAGCGGGTCCTGCAGGTGCTGCAGAGCAGTGACCGACCGGTGTCCACACCGGCCCTGGAGCCTCGTGTGGAGCTGCGCCGCAACAAGCTCGAGCTGCTGCTCAAGGTGCTCGACGTCGACGGTGTGGTCCGCCGCGTGAAGGGCGGCTGGGTCAGCACGGGTCAGGAGTGGCACTACGAGTCCGCCCGCTACGCCCGCGTCGAGGCCGCCCGCGCCGACGAGCAGCAGGCCATGCGCGACTACGTCCGCTCTGACGCCGGCGTGTGCCGGATGCGGTTCCTGCGGGAGCGCCTCGACGACACGGGCGTCGACGGGCAGGGAGTCACCGACTGCGGGCGCTGCGACGTCTGCGCGGGCCCCTGGTACCCGACCGCCCTGAGCGGGGCGGGCCGGGACGCGATGGACGAGGTGATCCGTCGCCCGGGCGTGGTGGTGGAGGCGCGCACGTCGTGGCCGACCGGGATGGGCAGCATCGGGGTCGACGTCAAGGGGCGCATCCCCGAGGGCGAGCGGGCGGCGGACGGCCGCGCGGTGGCCCGGTTCACCGACCTCGGGTGGGGGGCGGCCCTGCGCCGGGCGACCGCGGTGGACGAGACGGGCCGACCGGTCGACGGCCCGGTCGCCGACGAGCTGTTCAGCGCCGTCACGCGGGTTCTGCGCGAGTGGGGTTGGCGCGACCGCCCGGTCGCTGTCGTCGGGGTGCCGTCACGGTCGCGGCCCCAGCTGGTGGGGTCCCTTCGCGCGCGTCTGGCCGAGGTCGGCCGGCTGCAGGACCTCGGCGACCTCGAGCTCCGTCACGGCGGCCCGACCGGGGGAGCGGGGGGCAACTCCGCCGTCCGCCTCGCCGGGGTGTGGGGGCGCATCGGTGTTCGCGCCGCGACCGCCGGGGTGCTCGCCGACCTGCGGGGGCCTGTGCTGCTCGTGGACGACGTCGTTGACTCCCGGTGGACGCTGACCGTTGCCGCGCGCGAGCTGCGGCTCGCCGGCGCCGAGGCCGTGCTGCCCCTCGTGCTCGGCACGGCGGGCTGATTCGGCCCCACACCGGCCCGGCCACCCCGGCGCGGCCCCACCCCGGCGCGGTCCCACGCCGGCCCGATCCGGCGGGCCCGGGGGGACGTTCGGCTCAGCGGGCCCGTGCGCGTTCGTAGACGCCGACGAACTCGTCGGCGTCGAAGCGGGCCACGGCCTCGGCGACGAGGTCCATGTCCAGGTCGGCGGCACGGCGGTAGCGAAGGCAGGACCTGCCCATGTCGAGCCGACGCCCGCCCGCCTCCCACCGACGGCGGAAGTCGGCCTCGACCTCGGGGTCCGCGTACAGGCACATCAGGTACAGGGCGTTGTGCCACTTCTGCATCGCGAGGCCGCAGTAGCTCAACGGGGAGCCGTTGTAGGTGTCCGGGTAGGTCTGCAGCGGGACGACCCACCCCACCATGCCGAAGGCCATCGTTTCGGAGAACCCGGGGCGGATGTTGTCCCGCACCGCCGCCAGCACGGCCTCGACGTCCGCCCGACGGTCCTCGGGCAGGCCGGCCACGTAGTCGTCTGGGGAAGCGGCATCGATGTGCACCCGGCGAGCGTAGCCATCACCCCGAACGGACGGACCCCGGTTCCTGACCCGCCGCCCACCCAGCCGCAGCGGGCCGACAGCGTGCCGGCGGCACCGTCCACCTCGGCGCCCACGACCCGGTGCGGCGGCGATCGGTGCGCCTACCCTCGGGCGATGGGACCCAGCCCGCAGCAGTCCGCCCGGCCGTGCGGATCGGACGTGACCTCTACCGGCGACCGTCGCGGCAGCGACCTGCTCGGCTGGGTGATGGCACCCGTCGGCCTGGTGCTGGTGGCAGGCGGCCTGAGCGTGAGCATCGATGCCGCCGTCCGGCGAGCCGGCGGGGCCCCGCTGCGGCGCTGGGTGGGTCAGGGGACCGTCGGTCTGGTGGTCTTCAACAGTGGGCTGTCCGTCTTCGGCGACGCGGTCAGACGTCGCGCCGTCAGCGGAGGCCAGGTCAGCGGAGGCCAGGTCGCGGAGCCAGGTCGCCGGGAGCCAGGTCAGCGGTAGTTGACGAACTGCAGCGCGACGTCAAGGTCGGCGCCCTTGAGCAGGGCGATGACGGCCTGGAGGTCGTCACGGCTCTTGGCCGACACCCGCATCTCGTCCCCGGTGATCTGCGCCTTGACACCCTTGGGCCCCTCGTCACGGACCAGCTTGCCGATCTTCTTTGCGACCTCCTGGCTCAGCCCCTCCTTGAGGGTGGAGTCCAGCAGGTAGGTCTTGCCCGAGGAGCGGGGCTCCCCCGACTCCAGCGCCTTCAACGACACCCCGCGCTTGACCAGCTTGGTCTGCAGCACGTCGAGGACCGCTGTCGTCCGCTCCTCGCTGCTGGCCTCGATCCGGATCACGTCGTCGCCGGACCAGCGCACGGAGGCGTCGGTGCCCTTGAAGTCGTAGCGCTGCGAGATCTCCTTCACCGCCTGGTTCAGGGCGTTGTCGACCTCCTGGCGGTCGAGCTTGCTCACGACGTCGAACGACGAGTCCGCTGCCACGGTGGTGCCTTCCTGTAGGGGTGCTGGTGCTGCTGGCGGTCGAGACCGGGGTCCCGGGCTTGCTATCCTCGCACCGCCGCCGCGGCCCTGCGTCGCAGCGGCAGACGATGGCAGGTTGCCCGAGCGGCCAATGGGAGCGGACTGTAAATCCGTCGGCTTAGCCTTCGAAGGTTCGAATCCTTCACCTGCCACATCCGGACCCCGGGGCGCCCAGCGCCCCGGGGTCTCGTCGTCCCCGGTGGGCGGCCGCTGGGGTCGCTGCCTCAGCCGTCCTCGGCGCGACCGGCGCCGCTCAGCCGGTTCCCGAGCAGCCCGGTGCCCACCCCGGCGCCCTCGTCGGGGTCCGCAGCCACACCCGCGCGGGGGGTGTGGGGATCGCCCTCGGCCTGCCAGACGCCGTAACGGATCGTCGGGTCCACGTCGATGAGCCGGGTGGGGCTGCCGATGAGCAGGGGCCGGGGGTCGAGCGTCCCGATCACGAGCTCGCCCGGCTCCACCCGGATCGCGTCGACGGCCGGGTCGAGCAGGCGGAGGTCCCGGTCGCCGAGCCAGTACTGGAAGGCGGTGCCCGTCAGCAGCAGCGGGCGGTCCACGACCAGCAGCACCGGGGCGTCGGGGTGCTCTTCGACGGTCTCGCGAAGCGAGAACAGGTCGCGGAGCCGCTGGTCGCGCTCGTCGATGGTGCGGTGCTCGGCGACGAAGGTCCCGGTGACCGCGAGCAGGGCGACCACCCCGACCACGACCGACCGGGGGGTCGAGCGCACCTGCGCCCAGCGGATGCCCGCCAGCACTGCCAGCGCCGCGAGGGTGGCCTGCAGCCACGGGACCCGGAGCTCCTCCCCGTACTCCCAGCGCCACATCTCGATCCCCGGCACGTTGAGCTGCACGAGACCGGCGACGATGCCGCCCACAGCGAGCAGCACGACACCCACGGCGACCCCGAGGACACCGACGACCAGCATCGCGAGCCGCCAGGTCGCACGGTCCAGCTGCCCGCGCAGCAGAGCGGTCAGCCCGATGACCGCCAGCAGCGACCAGACCGGGTCGGTGTAGCGGCCGTAGACGATCTGGTCCAGGCGCCCGGCTCCCACCGTGATCCGCGTGGACAGGTAGAACGCCCCGACGAACAGCTGGGCCGCGCTGACGGCCAGCAGCACCGCGAACGGCCCGGGGGCACGGTCTCGCCACTCCCGCAGCGCACCACGGCCGGCCCACAGCACGCCGACCACTGTCAGGCCGCCCCAGGCGACCGCGCCGTACCAGGCGTGGCCGATCGCGAGGGAGGCCATGAAGCCGACGTGCAGGTCGCCGATCTGGTCCCCCGCCGCGGAGAAGCGGTCGACCTCGCCGTACAAGGCGTCCTCCACCCAGCGGTTGACCAGCACACCGGCCAGGGCCCCGAGGGTGGCGGTCGCGAGCACGACCGGACCGGCCGGCGGGCGCGCGCGCCAGGCCCACCACGCCAGGACGAGGACGATCAGGGCGACCGTGGGCAGGAACCGCGAGTGCACCAGCGACAGGTAGGACGCGACCCCGGCCAGCGCGAACGCGGTACCGGTCCGCGACGCCACGGGCTCGCGACCGCCGGCGCGACCGCCGTCCCACAGCCGCAGCACGAGCAGGAACGCCGCCGCGACGAGCACCCCGATGAGCGCTTCCGGGAGCGCGTAGCCGGTGTACAGGGCCCGCCCGGGGGCGATGCCGACGACCGCTGCGACCGCGAGCGCCGCGCGCGGCCCGGCACCGAGCCGGCGTGCCACGGCCGCCCAGACGACGACCGCGACCGTTGCCAGGACCACGTTCACCGCGATCGTGGCGTGCATGAACCGGACCGGGTCGTCCAACAAGGGCCACAGCGGCGCGACCAGCAGTCCCCAGCCCGCGGAGTACCCGCCCGCGTACGGCGGCATGATCAGGTCCGCGGCACCGCCGCCGCCCAGCAGCCGTCCGGCCATCAGGTAGCCGATCTCGTCCTTGGTCTGCACCGGCGACACCGCGTCGAGGCTGAGAGCGCCGTTGACGGCCGCCGTCCCGCCGAGGGCGAGGACCCACTGCCATGGACGGGCCGCGGGGAGGCGGCGCGCCGCCCCGGTGGCAGCGGTCGCACCCACCGCACGGGTGGCGGTGGCGGTGCTGGGGGTGGCGCTGGTCGGCGTCGCGGGGCGCTCGCCGGGGGCGTCGATCGAGGTGTCCATCGTGCCCGATTGTCGCCCACCCGGCCGGTGGTGCGGTGACGCCGAGGTGGCGTCCGCATCACGGATCGGCCACGGTCGCGGCGACGTCGACCGGCACGGGCACGCGAGGAGGTCCTGTACCCTTCTCGACGTTGCCCCGATAGCTCAGTGGTAGAGCATCTCCATGGTAAGGAGAAGGTCTAGGGTTCAAATCCCTATCGGGGCTCTCACGGACGCCCGGCGTCCGCGGCGGTGTAGCTCAGTTGGTTAGAGCGAACGACTCATAATCGTTAGGTCGTCGGTTCAAGTCCGATCACCGCTACCGACCGTCCCCACCGACCCACCGTTGAAAGGTTCCGAGATGGCCTCCAAGAGCGCTGACGTGCGCCCCAAGATCACCATGGCCTGCACCGAGTGCAAGGAGCGGAACTACATCACGAAGAAGAACCGGCGCAACGACCCCGACCGGCTCGACCTCGCGAAGTTCTGCCCGCGCTGCCACAAGCACACCCCCCACCGCGAGACCCGCTGATCTCCCGCACGGAGACGGTCGCAGCTGTGACGGGAGCCGCTACGGCGGCCCCGGTGCAGGTCGCTCCCGACCTCGCGGGACGTACGTTCTCCGCCCCGGCGACCTACGTCGTCGGACGAGAGATCGTGCGCCAGTTCTCGCAGGCCGTCGGGGCCGACCACCCGCTGCACCACGACGAGCACGCGGCCCGGGAGGCCGGGTTCGACGACGTCGTCGCCCCGCCCACCTTCGCCGTCGTCGTCGCGCAGCCCGCGACGGACCGCATGATGGCCGACCCGGAGGTGGGTCTGGAGTACTCCCGCATCGTGCACGGCGAGCAGGTCTTCGACCACCACGCGCCGATCACCGCCGGTGACGAGCTCGAGGCGACGATGACCGTCTCAGCGGTCCGTGCCGCCGCGGGGGCCCACCTGCTGACTCTGGTCACCGAGGTCACCACGGTCTCCGGCGAGCCCCGCAGCACGGTCACCGCGCTGCTGGTCCACCGGTGAGCACGCGCCGATCCTTCGACGGCGTCGCGGTGGGTGATGCCCTGCCCACGATCACCTGCGAGTTCGACCGTGCGGCCCTGGTCGCCTACACCGCTGCGAGCCGCGACTTCAACGCCATCCACTACAGCGACCGCGTCGCCCAGCAGGTGGGCCTGCCGGGCGTGATCGTCCACGGGATGCTGACCATGGGTGCCGCCGGGCGTGTGCTCACCGACTGGGTAGGGGACCCCACCGCCGTGCTCGGCTACTCCACCCGCTTCACCCGCCCCGTGCTCGTGCCCGACCCCGGCGCGGTCGCCGTCCAGGTGGCGGGAGCCGTCCGCTCGGTCGACGGGCAGACCCGTCGGGTCGTCGTGGAGCTGGTCGTGACCTGCGACGGCGCCACCGTGCTCGCCAAGACGCGCGCCACCCTCGCCCTGGCCTGAGCCCCCGCTCAGCGCGGCGGCGGGCCGGTGGTGGTGCCGAGCCTCAGCCCGACGGGCAGCGTGACGTCGCTGCGCCCCCCACCGGCCAGGCGTGCCATCACCGCCGCCGCGGTGGCACGCGCCTTGGCCTGCACGGGCTGCACGAGGGTGGTCAGCACGGCGGGGGCCAGCCACGGCACCTCGACGCCGTCGAAGCCGATCACGCTGACGTCCTCGGGCACGCGCAGGCCGAGGTCCCCGCACCCGGCGAGGACGCCGGCCGCGAGCACGTCGGACTGCGCCAGCACGGCCGTGGGTCGCGTGGCGGCGGGACCGTCCAGCAGCGCGAGGGCGGCGGCGCGGCCCCGTCCGACCGCGTTGGCCGAGGCCTCCCACACCGCCACCGGCTGCAGCACGTCGTGCACGCCACGTAACCGGTTGACGTTGTCGGTGAAGCCCATCCCGCCCCGGCGTGCTAGGGCGAGGGGGCCCTCGGTCCCGTCCAGGCGCCACGGCATCGTCAGCACCGCCACGTCGCGGTGACCGAGGCTCAACAGGTGCCGGGCCGCCTGCGCCGTGCCCGCCCGGTCGTCCACCCGGACCAGCGACGCCTCCGGCACATCGGGACCCTCGACCGACACCACGGGCACCCCCCGCCCCGAGAGGACAGCCAGGGCGGGGTCGCTGGTCAGGCCACCGGTGGCGAACACCACGGCGTCCATGGGTGCGCTGCGGAACTGCTCGGCAGGGGAGCCGTCCACGTCCCGGGTGAGCGGCAGCAGCAGGATCGCCAGGCCCTCGCCGGCCAGGGCGTCCACCAGGCCGTCCAGCATGGTGGCGACGTAGGGGTCGCGGAACGCGTCGCGCAGCCGCTCGCCGACCACCACGCCGACCACGCCCGAGCGCCCCCGGCGCAACGACACCGCCGTCGGGTCGGGCCCGGTCCAGCCGAGCTCGCGGGCCGCGCGCATGACCCGCTCCCGGGTGGCGGGGGCCACCGGACCCGCGCCGGAGAATGCCAGCGAGGCGGTCGAGGGGGACACGCCCGCCCGGGCGGCGACGTCGCTGAGGGTGCGCCGTGCGCCGGCACGACGGCCCGGGCTGCTGCTGACTGGCATGGGCTCCTCCGCGGACGGGTGGCCGGCCCGTCAGTCTGCCGTACCATCGGCACCGGATCGAATCGATTCGACCACCTCCGAGGAACGAACCAGAGGACGCCCGTGCGCACCGCCAGCCCCGATACCGTCCGCAGCCAGGTCCTGGCCGCCCGCACCTCCGTCTACGCCGTCTTCGCCGTCAACGGCCTGCTGCTCGCGAGCCTGCTGGCGCGGGTGCCCGCCTTCCGCGACGACCTCGCCCTGAGCCCCCAGACGCTCGGCATCACCCTGCTGGCGGCCTCGACGGGGTCGGTCCTGGCACTGCCCAGCGCGGGCTGGTTCGTGCAGCGGTTCGGCGTGCGACCCGTGGTCGTCGCTGCCGCGGTGCTCGGCGCCCTGGGGGTGGCCGGGGCCGGGTTCGCACCTGACCGCGCCGTGCTCGCCGTCGCCCTGTTCGCGTGGGGCTTCGCCAACGGTGCCTGGGACGTGGCGATGAACGTCGAGGCCGCGGACGTGGAGCGGAGGGTCGGCTACACGATCATGCCGAAGTTCCACGGCGCCTGGAGCGTCGGGACGGTCGTCGGGGCGGCCGGCGCCGCGGCCGCGTCCTACTTCTCGGTCGGCCGTGCACCGCACCTCGCGGTGGTGGCTGTGGTCGTCCTGGTCGGGGCCGTGCTGTCGGTGCGCGCGTTCCTGCCGGCGGAGCTCGGCGCCCGGGGTGCGACGGCCGAGCAGCAGGCCCGCACCCCGGCCCCCGCCGACGGCGGCGCCCCGGCGCGGTCCTACTCCTTGGCCGACGCCTGGCGCGAACCCCGGACCCTGCTCATCGGCGTCACGATGCTCGGCTTCGCCCTGGCCGAGGGGATCGCGGGGGACTGGCTGGCGATCGCCGTCATCGACTCCCGCGGCGTCGCGGAGTGGGTCGGCTCCAGCACGTACGGGGTGTTCCTCGCCTCGGTGATGGCCGGACGGTTCCTGGGCCCGGTCCTGCTGGACCGCTACGGGCGCTACCGCCCGCTGCTGGTCATGGCGGGGATGGTGGTGCTGGGCGTGGCGTGCGTGGTGTTCGTGCCCGGCATCGTCGGGGCGCTGTTCGGCGCGGTGCTGTGGGGGGTGGGGATAAGCCTCGGCTTCCCGGTCGGGATGACGGCTGCCGCCGACGACCCGGTCCGTGCCGCGGTGCGCGTGTCGGTCGTGGCCTCGGTCGCCTACACCGCGTTCCTGGCCGGCCCGCCCCTGGTCGGCCTGCTGGGGGAGCGGTACGGCACCGATCTGTCGCTTCTGGTGGCCGTGGCGGCGGTGCTGCTCTCGGCGACGAGTGCGGCGGCCATGCGCCCGCCCGCCGAGGCGGACCGTGACGACGCCCGGCAGTCGCCTAGCCTGAGCGCGTGAGCACCCTCGCCGAGCTGACGACCCTGCGCGTGGGTGGCCCCGCCGGGCGACTGGTGGTCGCCCACGACAGCGACGAGCTGCTGGCCGCCGTGCAGGACGTGGACGCCCGAGGGGATCGGCTGCTGCTGGTGGCGGGCGGGTCCAACCTCGTCGTGGCCGACGCGGGGTTCGACGGCACGGTCGTGCACGTCGCCGTGCCCGCCGGGGGCGGGGTGCACCTGGACGACGCCGACATGTGCGCCGGCGCAAGCGTCGTGGTGCAGGCCGGGGCCGACTGGGACGCCCTGGTCGCACTGGCGGTCTCCCGTGGCTGGGCGGGGCTCGAGGCGCTGTCCGGCATCCCCGGGAGCGTCGGGGCGACCCCGGTGCAGAACGTTGGTGCCTACGGGGCCGAGGTCGCGGACACGGTCGCCTGGGTGCAGGTCTGGGACCGCGTCGAGCAGCGCACACGTACCCTCGCCAACCGCGACTGCGCATTCGGGTACCGGGACTCCCTGCTCAAGCGGGCCGGGCACGGCGGCCCCGACGGCCTCGACCGCTACGTGGTGCTGCGGGTGTCGTTCCAGCTGCGCCTGGCCGAGCTGTCGGCGCCGGTGCGCTACGCGGAGCTCGCCCGCCGCCTCGGGGTCGAGATCGGCGCCCGGGCACCCCTGGCCGAGGTCCGCGAGGCCGTCCTGGCCCTGCGCGCGGGCAAGGGGATGGTGCTGGACGGCAGCGACCACGACACCTGGAGCGTCGGGTCGTTCTTCACCAACCCGGTCCTGGCGGAGTCGGGGCTCCACCCGGCCCTGGCCGGGGCGCCCCGCTGGCCGGCGGGCGACGGCCGGGTCAAGCTGCCCGCCGCGTGGCTCATCGAGCAGGCCGGCATCACCAGGGGCCACGGCATGCCCGGCCCGGCGGCGGTGTCGACCAAGCACACCCTCGCGCTCACCAACCGGGGCGCTGCCAGCGCCCAGGACGTGGTCGCTCTCGCGCGTGGGGTGCGCGACGCCGTCCGTGCCCGGTTCGACATCTCGCTGGTGCCCGAGCCCCGGTTCGTGGGCATCGTCCTGTAGGGCCCTCGACCGCTAGGGCTGCGCCTGCGGCGGTGCCGCCAGCCAGTCGTCCACCTCGGTGAGCCAGGCTTGCCGACGCTCCAGCGGCGCCCTGCTCAGGGACAGGCTGTGGCGGGCGAGGGCGGCGAGGGCCCCGTCGTCCAGCCCCATGAGCGTGCGAGCCACCTCGTACTGCGCCAGCAGCCTCGAGCCGAACAGGAGCGGGTCGTCGGCGCCGAGCGCCACCCGGGCCCCGGCGGCCAGCAGCCGCGCCACCGGAACCTCGGCCAGGCCCGGGTAGACCCCCAGCCCCACGTTGCTCGCCGGGCAGAGCTCGAGCCCCACGCCGGCCTCGACCACCCGGGCCAGCACCGCCGCGTCCTTCGCCGCCCGCACGCCGTGCCCGATCCGGTCCGGGTGCAGGTGGTCCAGGACGTCGGACACGTGCGCCGGACCCAGCAGCTCGCCGCCGTGGGGGACGGAGGCGAGCCCGCGCGGCGGGCGATCGCGAACGCCGCCGCGAAGTCGGCGGTGCGTCCCCGGCGCTCGTCGTTGCTCAGCCCGAACCCGACCACGTCCCCGGGACCGTCACCGGCGTGCCGTGCCGCCAGCCGGGCCAGGGTGCGTGCGTCCAGCGGGTGCCGCAACCGGCTCGCGGCGACCACCACCGTGACCTCGCAGCCGGTCTCGACGCTGGCGGTGCGTGCGGCGTCGCACACGATCTCCAGCGCGGGGGTGAGCCCGCCGACCAGCGGCGCGTAGGAGGTGGGGTCGACCTGCAACTCCAGGCGCCGCGAGCCCTCGGCGGCGGCCTCGTGGACCAGCCGCCGCATGTCGTCCTCGGAGCGCACGCAGGCCCTGGCCGCCTCGTACAGGCGCTGGAACCGGAACCAGCCCCGCCCGTCCGCCGGGACGCGCAGCAGGTGGTGATCGCGGAGCGGACCGGGCAGGCGCAGCCCGGCCGCGAGCGCCAGGTCCGACAGGGTGCCGGGGCGCATCGACCCCGTGAAGTGCAGGTGCAGGTGCGCCTTGGGCAGGGTGCGCAGGTCGCGGACGGCTTCGGGCACCGGCGCAGGATGCCAGCACGGGACGGGGCCGACGTGCCCCGCCGTGTCCTGGCGCCCCGTCGGCTCAGCCCGCGAGCAGGCGCTGGATGCGCCCGACACCCTCCATCAGGTCGTCGTCACCGAGGGCGTAGGACAGCCGCAGGTAACCGCTGGGCCCGAACGCCTCACCCGGGACAACCGCGACCTCGGCCTTGTCGAGGATGACCGCGGCCAGCTCGGCGGACGTCGTCGGGGTGGAGCCGCCGATCGGCAGGCCCAGGACGCCCCGCACATCGGGGTAGGCGTAGAACGCACCCTGGGGGACCGGGCAGGACACGCCGTCGATCTCCTCGAGCATGCCGACGATCAGCCTGCGCCGACGGTCGAACGCCTCGCGCATGGCGTGCGCGGCGTCCAGCGGCCCGGACACCGCCGCGAGCGCCGCCCGCTGGGACACGTTCGCGACGTTGCTGCTCAGGTGGGACTGCAGGTTGGTCGCGGCCTTGACGACGTCGCTCGGCCCGATCATCCAGCCCACCCGCCAGCCTGTCATGGCGTAGGTCTTGGCGACACCGTTGAGCACGACGCAGGTGTCGGCGAGCTCGGGCACGACCACCGGCATCGACTCCGCGGTGAGCCCGTCGTAGGTGAGGTGCTCATAGATCTCGTCGGTGACGACCCAGACCCCGTGCTTCAGGGCCCAGCGGCCGATGGCCTCGACCTGCTCGCGGGGGTACACCGCGCCGGTCGGGTTGGACGGCGAGCAGAACAGCAGCACCTTGGTCTTCGCGGTACGCGCGGCCTCCAGCTGCTCCACGGTGACCAGGTAGCCCTGCTCGGGCCCGGCGAAGACCTCCACCGCGACGCCACCGGCCAGGCGCACGGCCTCGGGGTAGGTCGTCCAGTACGGCGCCGGGAGGATGACCTCGTCCCCGGGGTCGAGCAGGGTCGCGAAGGTCTGGTAGACGGCCTGCTTTCCGCCGTTGGTGATGAGGACCTGCGAGGCCGGCACCTGCAGGCCGGAGTCCCGGGCCGTCTTGGCCGCCACGGCCTCCCGCAGGGCGGGCAGCCCGGCAGCGGGGGTGTAGCGGTGCATGGCGGGCTCTCGGGCGGCGACCACGGCTGCCTCGACCACCTCGGGCGGGGTGGGGAAGTCAGGCTCGCCGGCGCCGAAGCCGATCACGGGGCGACCGGCGGCCTTGAGCGCCTTGGCCTTCGCGTCCACCGCGAGCGTGGCGGACTCGCTGATGCCGCCGATCCGGGCGGACACTCGGGTGCGGGTGGGGGACGGCTGCTCGGTCATGTCCCCATCCTGCCGTCACAGGGCCCCCGACGTCGCGAGGACCGCTCCCCGGACACCGCGCGCGACATCGGGTTCGACCGGCGGGTGCTGCTGGCCGTATGCTGACCGACCGGCGTGCATCCGTCGTCGTCACCGTGCCTCGGCACGGTCCGTCACGGGGGTTCACCGAAGGGCAGTGGCGCAATTGGTAGCGCACCGGTCTCCAAAACCGGCGGTTGTGGGTTCGAGTCCCTCCTGCCCTGCGCATCGACCGGACCAGCGAGGACCAGCGAGAGAAGGCAGCAGACGGTGAGCGACACCCGCGAGGGCAACACCAGCCCCACCGAGCGTGGTCGCGGTGGCTTCCTGCTGTTCCTGCGCCAGGTCGTCGCCGAGCTGCGCAAGGTCGTCCGCCCCACCCGGGACGAGCTGGTCGCCTACACGAGCGTCGTGCTCGTGTTCGTGACCGCCGTGATGATCTACATCAGCATCCTCGACTTCGGGTTCGGCCGGCTCGTCCTGTGGGCGTTCGGCGGCTGACAAGCCGCAGGCCGGCCGTCCGGCCGACGCCCCACCCCGATCCCAGGAAGCAGGTTCACCACATGTCCGACCAGCCCGACGTCGACACCGACGCCGAGGACACCGTCCCGGCGGCCGCCGACGACGTGACGACGGACGACCTCTCCGAGCTGGACGAGTCCAGCCTGACCGTCCAACAGGCCGACCTCGCCGCCACCGAGGGTGCCGACGTGCTGGGCGAGGACTACGTGGCCAGCGAGGCCTCCGCCCCCGTCGACGTCGTCGTGACCGCCGACGCCGAGCAGACGGACGGCCGGACGGTCGACGAGGACGGCGACGTCGTGGTAGACCCCGTCGAGGAGCTCCGTACCGAGCTCAAGCGAGCCATGGGCGACTGGTACGTCGTGCACAGCTACGCCGGGTACGAGAACCGGGTCAAGACCAACCTCGAGGCGCGCATCACCTCCCTCAACATGGAGGAGTACATCCACCAGGTCGAGGTCCCGATGGAAGAGGTGACCGAGATCAAGAACGGGCAGAAGAAGGACGTCCGGCGGGTCCGGATCCCCTCCTACGTGCTCGTCCGCATGGATCTCACCGACGAGTCCTGGGGGGCGGTGCGCCACACCCCCGGTGTCACCGGCTTCCTCGGCTCCGCCCACCACCCCGTGCCCCTGACCATCGACGAGGTCGTCGGCATGCTCGCCCCGACCGTCGCGGTCCCCGCCTCATCCGGCGGCGGCAAGGGCGGCGGGGGAGCGAACAAGTCCGCGCAGGCCACCGTCGACTTCGAGGTCGGCGAGTCCGTCACCGTCATGGACGGCCCGTTCGCCACGCTGCCGGCGTCGATCTCAGAGATCAACGTCGACTCCCAGAAGCTCAAGGTCCTCGTGTCGATCTTCGGCCGTGAGACCCCCGTCGAGCTGTCGTTCAACCAGGTCTCCAAGCTCTGAGCAGGACGACCCGCACCAGCCGTACCGGTGACACCCACACCAGCACCACCCACACAGAAGGACTCGACTAGTGCCTCCCAAGAAGAAGAAGGTCACTGGAGTCATCAAGCTCCAGATCAAGGCCGGTGCCGCGACCCCCGCGCCGCCGATCGGCCCCGCCCTCGGTGCCGCAGGCGTCAACATCATGGAGTTCGTCAAGGCCTACAACGCCGCCACGGACAGCCAGCGCGGCAGCATCGTCCCCGTCGAGATCACGGTCTTCGAGGACCGCTCGTTCACGTTCATCACCAAGACGCCGCCGGCGTCGGAGCTCATCAAGAAGGCGGCCGGCATCGCCAAGGGCTCGGGCGAGCCGCACACCAACAAGGTCGCGACCATCAGCCGTGACCAGGTGCGCAGCATCGCCGAGACCAAGCTCGCCGACCTGAACGCGAGCGACCTCGACGCCGCGTCGAAGATCATCGCCGGCACCGCCCGCAGCATGGGCGTCACCGTCGCCGACTGAGCCGGCCGCATCAGCACCACCAGCACCACGTGGGAGGGCCGAGCGCGGCCCGCCGACCACGACTCCACCCGCCCGGTAGCACCGGGCCCACCCCCACTAGGAGCAGACATGAAGCGCAGCAAGGCCTACCGCGCGGCGGCCGACAAGATCGACGCCGACAACCTGTACAGCCCCGCCGAAGCCGTCGGGCTGGTGAAGCAGACCGCCACCACCAGGTACGACGCCACCGTGGAGGTCGCGCTGCGCCTGGGCGTCGACCCCCGCAAGGCCGACCAGATGGTCCGTGGCACCGTCAACCTGCCCCACGGCACGGGCAAGACCGCCCGTGTCCTGGTCTTTGCCACCGGCGAGCGCGCCCAGCAGGCCCTCGACGCCGGCGCCGACCACGTGGGCAGCGACGACCTGCTCGAGCGCATCCAGGGCGGCTGGCTCGACTTCGACGCCGTCGTCGCCACGCCCGACCTGATGGGCAAGGTCGGTCGTCTCGGAAAGGTCCTCGGGCCCCGCGGTCTGATGCCCAACCCGAAGACCGGGACCGTCACCATGGACGTCGCCAAGGCCGTCACCGAGATCAAGGGCGGCAAGATCGAGTTCCGGGTCGACAAGCACAGCAACCTGCACTTCATCATCGGCAAGGCGTCCTTCGACGAGCCCAAGCTGCTCGAGAACTACGCCGCCGCGATGGAGGAGGTGCTGCGTCTCAAGCCGTCCGCATCCAAGGGCCGCTACATCTCCAAGGCCACCGTCGCCGCCACCATGGGCCCCGGCATCCCCGTGGACCCCACCGCCACGGGCGTCGTCGAGAGCTGACAGCACCACCTGCACGCAGGGCCCGGACCGCCACGGTCCGGGCCCTGCGTCGTCCCTCCCGGTCGTGCGCTCACCGCTGAGGGCACAAGCCGTTGCGCCCGCAGGCGATTTGGTCCCCCGGCCCCCACCCCCGTACCCTGCAGACACCGAAGACCGCTGGTCGCTGCCCTCCGGGGCTGTCGAAGGAGCCGGGACCACCCGGACGACCCGCGCAGGTGCAGAGCAAGGCCCCCTGCGGGCCCACGCCCCGTGCCTCGCGCCGGGGCGTTCGTCGTCTCACCGGTTCCTGCGTTCGGTCGGCGCCGCGCACGCGGTGCCGCTCAAGACGGAAGGAACACGATGCCCACCCAGGAGAAGGTCGACGCCGTCGCCGAGCTCGCGGACCTGTTCCGTGCCTCGAACGCGGCCGTCCTCACCGAGTACCGCGGGCTCACCGTCTCCCAGCTGACTGCCCTGCGTGCCGCCCTCGGCGACAACGCCACCTACGCCGTCGTGAAGAACACCCTCACGAAGATCGCGGCCGAGCAGGCCGGGTTCGAGGGCCTCGACACCGACACGCTCAAGGGCCCCACGGCCATCGCCTTCGTGACCGGTGACCCGGTCGAGGCGGCCAAGGGGCTGCGTGACTTCGGCAAGGACGCTCCCGCCCTCGTCATCAAGGGCGGCGTCCTGGACGGTCGTCCGATCGACGCGGACGGGCTCAGGAAGCTGGCCGACCTCGAGCCGCGCGAGGTCCTCCTCGCCAAGCTCGCCGGGGCCATGAAGGCACCGCTGTCGAAGGCGGTCTACCTGGCCAACGCCCCGCTCGCGAAGGCCGCCCGTGCGGTCGACGCGCTGCGGGTCAAGCGCGAGCAGGAGGGCGAAGCGGCCTGACGGTCGCCCGCCCGAGGCACCTCCGCACCACGCACCACACAGACAGCCAGACCGCTGCCCGGCCGCACCGTGCGGGGCGAGCAGGATCCGTAGACACCAGGAAGAAGGACACACCATGGCGAAGCTCAGCGCCGAAGAGCTGCTCGAGCAGTTCAAGGACATGACTCTGATCGAGCTCTCCGAGTTCGTGAAGAAGTTCGAGGAGACCTTCGAGGTCACCGCTGCCGCCCCGGTCGCCGCTGCGGCCGCCGGTGGCGCCGCCGCCGCCGAGGAGGTCGTGGAGCAGGACGAGTTCGACGTCGTCCTCGAGGCAGCCGGCGAGAAGAAAATCCAGGTCATCAAGGAGGTGCGCGCCCTCACGAGCCTGGGCCTCAAGGAGGCCAAGGACCTCGTGGACGCCGCCCCCAAGGCCGTCCTGGAGAAGGTCGACAAGGACGCCGCCGAGGCCGCCAAGGCCAAGCTCGAGGGCGCCGGCGCCACCGTCACGGTCAAGTGACGACAGTCGTCTGACACATCCGCCGGGCGCGCGCCCGGCACCTCAGGTCGCCCCGACCCCGCGCGGACACCGTGCGGGGCGGGGCGATTTGCCTTGCAGGGGACCGCGTCCTATCGTGGTCCTTTGCTGCCCCCTCTCTGGCCCCCGTGGAATTGACCACGGGTGCTTGCCATGCCATGAAAACCCACAGCAGGCCCGTGGAAGGACCCGTCTTGGTCGCCTCGCGCACCGCGCCCGCTCCTCGTGTACAGCCCGTACCGGTGAACCCCCGCCCCTCCTTCGCAAAGATCCGTGAGCCCCTGGAGGTCCCTGACCTCCTCGCGCTGCAGACGGAGAGCTTCGACTGGTTGCTCGGCAACGACAACCACGTCGCGCGCCTCGAGGCGCTCGGGGAGGACCCCGGCGCGTCCGGCCTCGCCGAGATCTTCGAGGAGATCTCCCCCATCGAAGACTTCTCGGAGACGATGTCACTGTCGTTCCGGGACCACCGCTTCGAGCCCGCCAAGTACTCCGTCGAGGAGTGCCGTGAGAAGGACATGACCTTCGCGGCGCCGCTCTTCGTCACCGCCGAGTTCATGAACATGACCACCGGCGAGATCAAGAGCCAGACGGTCTTCATGGGCGACTTCCCGCTCATGACCGACCGCGGCACGTTCGTCATCAACGGCACCGAGCGTGTCGTGGTCTCCCAGCTGGTCCGCTCGCCCGGGTCGTACTTCGAGCGCGTGCGCGACAAGACCTCCGACAAGGACGTCTTCACCGCGAAGATGATCCCCAGCCGGGGTGCGTGGCTGGAGTTCGAGATCGACAAGCGCGACGCTGTCGGCGTCCGCGTCGACCGCAAGCGCAAGCAGTCGGTCACGGTCTTCCTCAAGGCGCTCGGCATGTCCGAGCAGCAGATCCGCGAGGAGTTCGCCGGCTACGACTCCATGCTGTCCACGCTGGACAAGGACACCACCGCCGACTCCGACGCAGCCCTGCTGGACCTGTACCGCAAGCTGCGTCCGGGCGAGCCGCCCACGCGCGAGGCGGCCCAGACCCTGCTGGACAACCTGTACTTCAACCCGAAGCGGTACGACCTCGCCAAGGTCGGCCGCTACAAGCTCAACCGGAAGCTCGGTGTCGACAAGCCGCTGAGCGACTCCACCCTGAGCCTGGACGACATCGTCGCGACGCTGAAGTACCTGGTCACGCTGCACCACAACGCCTCTGCCCGTGACGACCAGCGCACCATGGCCGGTCACAAGAACGGAGAGCCCGTGGAGCTGCGCGTCGAGGTCGACGACATCGACCACTTCGGCAACCGGCGCCTGCGCAGCGTCGGCGAGCTCATCCAGAACCAGGTCCGCACGGGCCTGTCCCGGATGGAGCGTGTGGTCCGCGAACGGATGACCACCTCCGACGTGGAGGCGATCACGCCGCAGAGCCTCATCAACATCCGGCCCGTGGTCGCGGCGATCAAGGAGTTCTTCGGGACCTCCCAGCTGTCGCAGTTCATGGACCAGAACAACCCGCTCGCCGGTCTGACCCACAAGCGCCGCCTGTCCGCGCTGGGCCCGGGCGGGCTGTCCCGCGACCGTGCGGGCTTCGAGGTCCGCGACGTCCACCCGTCGCACTACGGCCGCATGTGCCCGATCGAGACCCCCGAGGGCCCGAACATCGGCCTGATCGGCTCGCTCGCCACCTACGCCCGGATCAACTCCTTCGGCTTCGTCGAGACGCCCTACCGCAAGGTGGCCGGCGGCGTCGTCAGCGACGAGGTCCAGTACCTCACCGCCGACGAGGAGGACAACTTCGTCGTCGCCCAGGCCAACGCGCCGCTGGACGGCGACAGCCGTTTCGCGGAGGACCGCGTCCTGGTCCGGACCCGCTTCGGCGAGGTGGACTACGTCCACGGCGACGAGGTCGACTTCATGGACGTCTCGGCCCGGCAGATCAGCTCGGTCGCGACCGCGATGATCCCGTTCCTGGAGCACGACGACTCCAACCGTGCGCTCATGGGCTCCAACATGCAGCGTCAGGCCGTCCCGCTCGTCCGCGCCGAGGCGCCGTTCGTCGGCACCGGCATGGAGCTCCGTGCGGCCGTCGACGGCGGCGATGTCGTCGTGGCCGAGGCCGGGGGAGTGGTGCACGAGGTGGCCGCCGACGCCGTCACCATCGCGCAGGACGACGCGACCTACCGCACCTACCGGGTGCACAAGTTCCGTCGCTCCAACCAGGGCACCTCCTACAACCAGCGCGTGCTCGTGGACTCCGGCCAGCGCGTCGAGGCCGGCAGCATCCTCGCCGACGGTCCCTCGACCGACGGCGGCGAGATGGCGCTCGGTCGCAACCTGCTCGTCGCGTTCATGCCCTGGGAGGGGCTGAACTACGAGGACGCCATCATCCTCAGCCAGCGCCTGGTGCAGGACGACGTCCTGTCCTCGATCCACATCGAGGAGCACGAGGTCGACGCCCGCGACACCAAGCTCGGCCCCGAGGAGATCACGCGAGACATCCCCAACGTCGGTGAGGAGGTCCTCGCGGACCTCGACGAGCGCGGGATCATCCGCATCGGTGCCGAGGTCGTCCCGGGCGACATCCTCGTCGGCAAGGTCACGCCCAAGGGCGAGACCGAGCTCACCCCCGAGGAGCGCCTCCTGCGTGCCATCTTCGGCGAGAAGGCCCGCGAGGTGCGCGACACGTCCCTCAAGGTGCCCCACGGCGAGACCGGCACCGTCATCGGCGTCCGGCTGTTCGACCGCGACGAGGGCGACGAGCTCCCGCCGGGCGTCAACCAGCTGGTGCGGGTCTACGTGGCCCAGAAGCGCAAGATCACCGACGGCGACAAGCTCGCGGGACGCCACGGCAACAAGGGCGTCATCTCGAAGATCCTGCCGGTCGAGGACATGCCGTTCATGGAGGACGGCACCCCGGTTGACATCATCCTCAACCCGCTCGGGGTCCCCGGCCGCATGAACATCGGCCAGATCCTCGAGCTCCACCTCGGCTGGATCGCCAGCCAGGGCTGGAAGATCGAGGGCGCACCGGAGTGGGCGGCCAAGATGCCCGACACCGTGAACGAGGTGGCGCCGGGCACCAACGTGGCCAGCCCGGTGTTCGACGGCGCGACGGAGGACGAGGTCAGCGGTCTGCTGACCGCGACCCTGCCCAACCGCGACGGCGACCGTCTGGTGGACGCCGACGGCAAGGCCCGGCTCCTCGACGGCCGCTCCGGCGAGCCGTTCCCGGACCCGGTGTCGGTCGGCTACATGTACATCCTGAAGCTGCACCACCTTGTCGACGACAAGATCCACGCCCGTTCGACCGGCCCGTACTCGATGATCACGCAGCAGCCGCTGGGTGGTAAGGCGCAGTTCGGTGGTCAGCGGTTCGGTGAGATGGAGGTCTGGGCGCTGGAGGCCTACGGCGCGAGCTATGCGCTGCAGGAGCTGCTCACGATCAAGTCCGACGACGTGATCGGCCGCGTGAAGGTCTACGAGGCGATCGTCAAGGGCGACAACATCCCCGAGCCGGGGATCCCGGAGTCGTTCAAGGTCCTCATCAAGGAGATGCAGTCCCTGTGTCTCAACGTCGAGGTGCTGTCCAGCGACGGCACGTCGATCGAGATGCGTGACTCCGACGACGACGTCTTCCGCGCGGCGGAAGAGCTCGGCATCGACCTGTCCCGGCGCGAGCCGAGCAGCGTCGAAGAGGTCTGACGGCCTTCCCGGGAGCCAGGCGGCCGGCCCTGACCGGCCGGTCGCCGGCTCCCACCCCGTGACGAGCGACGAACGCAACGAGAGAAGGAATTTGTGCTCGACGTCAACTTCTTCGACGAGCTCCGCATCGGCCTGGCGACGGCCGACAACATCCGGGCCTGGTCCCACGGCGAGGTCAAGAAGCCGGAGACCATCAACTACCGCACCCTGAAGCCGGAGAAGGACGGGCTCTTCTGCGAGAAGATCTTCGGTCCCACCCGGGACTGGGAGTGCTACTGCGGCAAGTACAAGCGGGTCCGCTTCAAGGGCATCATCTGCGAGCGCTGCGGCGTCGAGGTGACCCGCGCCAAGGTGCGTCGTGAGCGGATGGGCCACATCGAGCTCGCCGCGCCCGTCACCCACATCTGGTACTTCAAGGGTGTCCCGAGCCGACTGGGCTACCTGCTCGACCTGGCGCCGAAGGACCTCGAGAAGGTCATCTACTTCGCGGCCTACATGATCACGTCGGTCGACGACGACGCGCGCCACCGCGACCTGTCCAGCCTCGAGACCGGCATCCTCAACGAGAAGGCCGAGATCGAGCGCCGTCGCGACGCCGAGATCGACGAGCGCGCCAAGCGCCTCGAGGGCGACCTGGCCGAGCTCGAGGCCGAGGGCGCCAAGGCCGACGTGCGCCGCAAGGTGCGCGAGGGCGCCGAGCGCGAGATGTCGCAGATGCGCCGTCGCGCCACGCAGGAGCTTGACAAGCTCGAAGCCGTGTGGGACCGCTTCAAGAACCTCAAGATCCAGGACCTCGAGGGCGACGAGCAGCTGTACCGCGAGATGCGTCTGCGTTTCGGGATGTACTTCGAGGGCGGGATGGGTGCTGCTGCGCTGCAGAAGCGCCTGGAGACCTTCGACCTGGACGCCGAGGCCCTGTCGCTGCGCGAGACCATCGCCACCGGCAAGGGTCAGAAGAAGACACGAGCGCTCAAGCGCCTCAAGGTCGTCTCCGCGTTCCTGTCCACCACCAACTCGCCCATGGGCATGGTGCTGGACTGCGTCCCGGTCATCCCGCCGGACCTGCGCCCGATGGTGCAGCTGGACGGTGGGCGGTTCGCGACCAGCGACCTGAACGACTTGTACCGCCGGGTCATCAACCGCAACAACCGCCTCAAGCGGCTGCTGGACCTCGGTGCCCCCGAGATCATCGTCAACAACGAGAAGCGCATGCTCCAGGAGGCCGTCGACGCGCTGTTCGACAACGGCCGCCGCGGCCGGCCCGTCACGGGCCCGGGCAACCGCGCGCTCAAGTCGCTGTCCGACATGCTCAAGGGCAAGCAGGGCCGGTTCCGCCAGAACCTGCTGGGCAAGCGCGTCGACTACTCGGGCCGCTCGGTCATCGTGGTCGGCCCGCAGCTGAAGCTGCACCAGTGCGGCCTGCCCAAGCAGATGGCGCTGGAGCTGTTCAAGCCCTTCGTCATGAAGCGCCTGGTCGACCTCAACCACGCCCAGAACATCAAGTCCGCCAAGCGGATGGTCGAGCGTTCCCGCTCGGTCGTGTGGGACGTGCTGGAGGAGGTCATCAGCGAGCACCCCGTGCTGCTGAACCGTGCGCCGACCCTGCACCGCCTCGGGATCCAGGCCTTCGAGCCTCAGCTGGTCGAGGGCAAGGCCATCCAGATCCACCCGCTCGTCTGCACGGCGTTCAACGCCGACTTCGACGGTGACCAGATGGCCGTCCACCTGCCGCTGAGCGCGGAGGCGCAGGCCGAGGCCCGCATCCTCATGCTGTCCAGCAACAACATCCTCAAGCCGTCGGACGGTCGTCCGGTGACCATGCCCACCCAGGACATGATCATCGGTCTGTACCACCTGACCAAGGACATGCCGTCGGAGACCGTCGGTACCGGTCGCACCTTCTCCTCCGTGTCCGAGGCCCTCATGGCTTTGGACCGTAAGGAGATCCACATCGGCTCCGTGGTCCAGATCAAGATCCCGGACCTGGTGCCGCCGGTGGGCTGGGTGGCACCCGAGGGCTACATCGAGGGCGAGACCATCCGCCTGGAGACCACGCTCGGTCGCGCGCTGTTCAACGAGGCGCTGCCGTTCAGCTTCCCCTTCGTCAACTACACGGTGGACAAGAAGAAGCTGTCCTCGATCGTCTACGACCTCGCGGAGCGCTTCCCGAAGGTGCAGGTCGCGGCGAGCCTCGACGCGCTCAAGGAGGCCGGCTTCCACTGGGCCACCCGCTCGGGCACCACGGTCGCGCTGTCGGACGTCATCGCCCCTTCGAACAAGAAGGAGCTCCTTGAGATCTTCGAGACGCGGGCGGACAAGGTGCAGAGCCAGTACGAGCGCGGTCTGATCACCGACGACGAGCGTCGTGGCGAGCTCATCGAGATCTGGACCGAGGCGACCGACGTGGTCTCCCAGGCCATGGAGGACAACCTCACCGACACCAACACCATCTACCGGATGGTGACCTCGGGCGCGCGCGGCAACATGATGCAGATGCGTCAGATCGCCGCGATGCGCGGGCTCGTGGCCAACCCCAAGGGTGAGATCATCCCGCGGCCGATCAAGTCGAACTTCCGTGAGGGCCTGTCGGTCCTGGAGTTCTTCATCTCCACCCACGGCGCCCGCAAGGGTCTGGCGGACACCGCTCTGCGCACCGCCGACTCCGGGTACCTCACCCGGCGTCTGGTGGACGTCAGCCAGGACGTCATCGTCCGCGAGGACGACTGCGGCACCGAGCGCGGTCTGGTCATGCCGATCGCGATCGAGAACGCCGAGGGGGTGCTGACCAAGGACGAGCACGTCGAGTCCACGGTCTACGCCCGCAGCCTGGCGACCGACGTCGAGGTCGACGGCGAGGTGATCGCGGCGGCGAACACCGACCTGGGCGACGTGGTCATCGACGCGCTGGTGGCGGCGGGGGTGCGCGAGGTCAAGGTGCGCTCCGTCCTGACGTGCGAGTCCCACGTGGGGACCTGCGCCCGCTGCTACGGCCGCTCCCTGGCCGCCGGCAAGCTCGTCGACATCGGCGAGGCCGTCGGCATCGTCGCGGCGCAGTCGATCGGCGAGCCCGGCACGCAGCTCACGATGCGCACCTTCCACACCGGTGGTGTGGCCGGCGACGACATCACCCAGGGCCTGCCCCGCGTGGTCGAGCTCTTCGAGGCCCGCACGCCCAAGGGCAACGCGCCGATCGCCGAGGTCACCGGGCGGGTGCGCCTGGACCGCAACGAGGCCGAGGTCGTCACCGCTATCACGGTGGTGCCCGACGACGGCAGCGAGGAGATCGAGGTCGCCGTCGGCTCCCGCGCCAAGCTCCTCGTCAAGGACGGCCAGCACGTGGTCGTCGGCGAGCAGCTCACCGCGGGTGTGGTGGACCCCAAGCAGGTCCTTCGCCTGCTGGGTCCGCGTCGGGTGCAGCAGCACCTGGTGGACGAGGTCCAGCGCGTCTACCGCAGCCAGGGCGTGACGATCCACGACAAGCACATCGAGGTCATCGTCCGGCAGATGCTGAAGCGGGTCACGATCATCGACTCCGGCGACGCGAACCTGCTCCCGGGCGAGCTGACCGAGCGCACGCGCTTCGAGACGACCAACCGCGAGGTCGTGCGCAACGGCGGCAAGCCCGCCTCCGGTCGTCCTGAGCTCATGGGGATCACCAAGGCCTCGCTGGCGACCGAGTCGTGGCTGTCGGCAGCATCCTTCCAGGAGACCACCCGGGTGCTCACCGACGCGGCGATGAACGCCAAGTCGGACCCGCTGGTGGGCCTCAAGGAGAACGTCATCATCGGAAAGCTCATCCCCGCCGGCACCGGCCTGGCTCGCTACCGCGACGTCACGGTCGAGCCGACGGAGGAGGCGAAGGCAGCCATGTACACGCTGCCCAGCTACGACGACGCCGACTACACCCCGTTCGGCAACGGCAGCGGTCAGGCCGTCCCGCTCGAGGACCTGGACTTCGGCGGCAGCTACCGCTGAGCCCGTCCGCCCCGCGGCGGCGACGGAGACGTCGCCGCCGCGGTGGACGCGGGCAGGAACGCCGCAGTCCGGTACGGCCGCTCCCGAGAGGGAGCGGGTAGCGTTTTGACCGGGTGACGTCGGGATAGGTACCCTCTCCCGAGTCGCCCGGGCCACCCGGGTAATCGCGCGTGCGCCGGCACCATCAGGAGCGACGAGCGACACGCCCGGGTGCGGGGGCCACAGACCGCCCCCGCCGACCAGGCTCATCCAGACCATCAAGTAGGGAGTACCGCAGCGGTGCCCACGATCCAGCAGCTGGTCCGCAAGGGCCGCCAGGACAAGCCGGTGAAGAACAGCACGCCCGCGCTCAAGGGGTCCCCCCAGCGCCGTGGCGTCTGCACCCGCGTCTACACGACCACGCCCAAGAAGCCGAACTCGGCGCTGCGCAAGGTCGCTCGCGTGAAGCTGAGCAACGGCATCGAGGTCACCGCCTACATCCCCGGTGTCGGTCACAACCTGCAGGAGCACTCCATGGTGCTCGTGCGCGGCGGCCGGGTGAAGGACCTGCCCGGCGTCCGCTACAAGATCGTCCGAGGCTCCCTCGACACCCAGGGTGTCAAGAACCGCAAGCAGGCCCGCTCGCGCTACGGCGCGAAGAAGGAGAAGCGCTGATGCCCCGCAAGGGTCCCGCCCCGAAGCGGCCGCTCGTCGTCGACCCAGTCTACAACTCGCCCCTGGTCACGCAGCTGGTCAACAAGGTGCTCCTCGACGGCAAGAAGTCCGTCGCCGAGCGCACGGTGTACGGCGCGCTCGAGGGCGCCCGTGCCAAGACCGGCAACGACCCGGTCATCATCCTCAAGCGTGCGCTGGACAACGTGAAGCCGGCGCTGGAGGTGCGTTCGCGCCGCGTCGGCGGTTCCACCTACCAGGTGCCCGTCGACGTGCGGCCCGCCCGCTCGACCACGCTGGCCCTCCGCTGGCTGGTCGGTTTCTCCCGCGCACGCCGCGAGAAGACCATGACCGAGCGGCTCATGAACGAGATCCTCGACGCCAGCAACGGCCTCGGTGCCGCGGTCAAGCGTCGCGAGGACATGCACAAGATGGCAGAGTCCAACAAGGCGTTCGCGCACTACCGCTGGTGAGGCAGGCGGCGCCCACGAGGCGCCGCCCCTCCCGTGGTACCGGGTGCGCTGCACGAGCAGCGAGCACCTCACAGCCAGCACGACCGGCACGCATCACCAGCCAGCCCAGCAGCGAGGAAGGCCCACCGTGGCTCAGGACGTCCTGACCGACCTCCACAAGGTCCGCAACATCGGGATCATGGCGCACATCGACGCCGGCAAGACCACCACGACCGAGCGGATCCTGTTCTACACCGGGATCAACTACAAGATCGGCGAGGTGCACGACGGCGCCGCGACCATGGACTGGATGGAGCAGGAGCAGGAACGCGGCATCACCATCACCTCGGCCGCGACGACCTGCTTCTGGGAGGGCTCCCAGATCAACATCATCGACACGCCCGGTCACGTCGACTTCACGGTCGAGGTCGAGCGCAGCCTGCGCGTGCTCGACGGTGCTGTCGCGGTGTTCGACGGCAAGGAGGGCGTCGAGCCCCAGTCCGAGACGGTGTGGCGCCAGGCGGACAAGTACGACGTCCCCCGCATCTGCTTCGTCAACAAGATGGACAAGCTGGGCGCGGACTTCTTCTTCACGGTCAGGACCATCATCGACCGGCTCGGTGCGAAGCCGCTGGTCATCCAGCTGCCCATCGGCGCGGAGAACGACTTCGTGGGTGTCGTCGACCTCGTCTACATGCGCGCGCTGACCTGGCGCGGCGACACGGGCAAGGGCGAGGCCTACGAGATCGAGGAGATCCCGGCGGACCTGGCTGACCAGGCCGCGGAGTACCGAGCGGCCCTCATCGAGACGATCTCCGAGGCCGACGACGTCCTGCTGGAGAAATACCTCGCCGGCGAGGAGCTCAGCCCCGAGGAGATCAAGGCCGCGATCCGGAAGATGACCATCGCGTCCGAGGTCTACCCGGTGCTGTGCGGCTCGGCGTTCAAGAACAAGGGCGTGCAGCCCATGCTCGACGCGGTCCTGGACTACCTGCCCACGCCCCTGGACGTCCCGCCGATGATCGGCCACGACGTCCGTGACGAGGAGAAGGAGATCATCCGCAAGCCGGACGCCTCCGAGCCCTTCTCCGCCCTGGCGTTCAAGGTCGCCACCCACCCGTTCTTCGGCAAGCTGACCTACGTCCGGGTCTACTCCGGCAGGGTCGCTGCGGGCTCCGGCGTCGTGAACTCGACCAAGGGCAAGAAGGAGCGAATCGGCAAGCTCTTCCAGATGCACTCCAACAAGGAGAACCCCGTCGACGACGCCCAGGCCGGGCACATCTACGCGATGATCGGCCTGAAGGACACGACGACCGGCGACACCCTGTGCGACCCCGCGAACCAGGTCGTCCTGGAGTCGATGACGTTCCCCGCGCCGGTCATCAGCGTGGCCATCGAGCCCAAGACCAAGTCCGACCAGGAGAAGCTCTCCATCGCCATCCAGAAGCTGGCCGAGGAGGACCCCACCTTCCAGGTCGAGCAGGACGAGGAGACCGGCCAGACCATCATCAAGGGCATGGGCGAGCTCCACCTCGACATCCTCGTGGACCGCATGCGGCGCGAGTTCAAGGTCGAGGCGAACGTCGGCAAGCCCCAGGTCGCCTACCGCGAGACCATCCGTCGCGCGGTCGAGAAGTACTCCTACACCCACAAGAAGCAGACCGGTGGGTCCGGGCAGTTCGCGAAGATCCAGTTCACCATCGAGCCGCTGGTGGACCCGGAGGAAGAGGACGCGACCTACCAGTTCGACAACAAGGTCACCGGTGGCCGTGTGCCGCGGGAGTACATCCCCAGCGTCGACGCCGGGTTCCAGGACGCGATGCAGGTTGGCGTGCTGGCCGGTTACCAGATGGTCGGTGTCCGCGCGACGCTGACCGACGGTGCCGCGCACGACGTCGACTCCTCGGAGCTCGCCTTCAAGATCGCCGGTTCCGCCGGCTTCAAGGAGGCGGCACGCCGGGCGGACCCCGTCCTGCTCGAGCCGATCATGGCCGTCGAGGTGCGTACGCCCGAGGAGTACATGGGCGACGTCATCGGCGACATCAACTCCCGCCGTGGGCACATGCAGTCCATGGAGGACGTGTCGGGGGCCAAGAGCGTCAAGGCCACCGTCCCGCTGTCGGAGATGTTCGGCTACGTGGGCGACCTCCGCTCCCGCACCCAGGGCCGGGCTGTGTACACCATGCAGTTCGACTCCTACGCGGAGGTCCCGAGGAACGTCGCCGAGGAGATCGTCAAGAAGATCCGCGGCGAGTGAGCCACCTCGGTCGGTCTACTGTGGACCGGCCGGGCTCAGCACGACCGAGCAACCAGCACACCCACGACCACCGTCGGGCACACCCGTCGGCGGAGATCAGTCCGAGGAGGAGCCCCAGTGGCTAAGGCGAAGTTCGAGCGGACCAAGCCGCACGTCAACATCGGAACCATCGGTCACATCGACCATGGCAAGACGACGCTGACCGCGGCCATCACCAAGGTGCTCCACGACAAGTACCCCGACCTGAACGCCGCGTCGGCGTTCGACCAGATCGACAAGGCTCCCGAGGAGCGCGAGCGCGGGATCACGATCTCGATCGCTCACGTGGAGTACCAGACCGAGACGCGGCACTACGCCCACGTCGACTGCCCCGGTCACGCGGACTACATCAAGAACATGATCACCGGCGCGGCGCAGATGGACGGCGCGATCCTCGTGGTCGCCGCCACCGACGGCCCGATGCCCCAGACCAAGGAGCACGTCCTCCTGGCCCGCCAGGTCGGCGTCCCCTACATCGTGGTGGCCCTGAACAAGGCCGACATGGTGGACGACGAGGAGATCCTCGAGCTCGTCGAGGTCGAGGTCCGCGACCTGCTGAACCAGTACGAGTTCCCCGGCGACGACCTGCCCGTCGTCCGCGTCTCGGCGTTGAAGGCGCTCGAGGGCGACAAGGAGTGGGGCGACAAGCTGCTGGAGCTCATGGACGCGGTCGACACCGCCATCCCGGAGCCCGAGCGCGCCATCGACCAGCCGTTCCTCATGCCCATCGAGGATGTCTTCACGATCACCGGCCGCGGCACCGTCGTCACGGGCCGCGCCGAGCGCGGCATCCTCAAGGTCAACGAGGAGATCGAGATCGTCGGGATTAAGGACACCTCGAGCAAGACCACGGTCACGGGCGTCGAGATGTTCCGCAAGCTGCTCGACGAGGCCCGCGCGGGTGAGAACGTCGGTCTGCTGCTTCGTGGCATCAAGCGCGAGGACGTCGAGCGCGGCCAGGTCGTCTGCAAGCCGGGCTCGATCACCCCCCACACGGACTTCGAGGCACAGGTCTACATCCTGAGCAAGGACGAGGGCGGGCGCCACAACCCGTTCTACTCGAACTACCGTCCCCAGTTCTACTTCCGCACCACCGACGTCACCGGCGTCATCACGTTGCCCGAGGGCACCGAGATGGTCATGCCCGGCGACGACACGCAGATGACGGTGGCGCTGATCCAGCCCATCGCCATGGAGCAGGGTCTGCGCTTCGCCATCCGCGAGGGTGGCCGCACGGTCGGCGCGGGACGCGTCACCAAGATCAACAAGTGACCTGACGGCGACGGCGCCCCGGAACCCGGGGCGCCGTCGCCGCGCGTCGGGGCGGTGCCGGTGATGAACCGTCGGCGCCCCGACGTGGGGGCCGCCCGGTTTGGCTGTGGCGGTGCCCTCTGCCAGACTGTCGCGGTTGCCCGGTGCACCTCGGTGCCCTCCGACCGTCCTCGGTCCACGGGCGGCAGCCAGTACGACACGCACCGATCTCCTTGCGGAGAGGGCGACACGCCCGACCGCGGGGGTCGGCCACACAGCCGGATGACCGGCTGGTCACAGTCCAGAGCACGACCGCCGGATGGCGGCCCCACCAGGCCGGGAACCGGTACCGAACAGAGAGGGTGGACGACGCCATGGCGGGACAGAAGATCCGCATCAGGCTCAAGGCCTACGACCACGAGGTGATCGACTCCTCGGCGCGCAAGATCGTCGAGACGGTCATCCGCACCGGTGCCTCCGTCGCCGGCCCCGTGCCGTTGCCGACGGAGAAGAACGTCTACTGCGTCATCCGCTCGCCCCACAAGTACAAGGACAGCCGCGAGCACTTCGAGATGCGCACCCACAAGCGGCTCATCGACATCCTCGACCCGACGCCCAAGACGGTGGACTCGCTCATGCGGCTGGACCTCCCCGCGGGCGTCGACATCGAGATCAAGCTCTGAGGGATCAGATCGTGACCATGGACAGAGAAGTGCGGGCCCTGCTGGGCCGCAAGCTCGGCATGACCCAGGTGTGGAACGCGGACAACGTCCTCGTGCCCGTCACGGTCGTCGAGGTATCCGGGAACGTCGTCACCGACGTCAAGACCCACGACAAGGACGGCTATGCGGCCGTGCAGCTCGGCTACGGGCGCATCGACCCCCGCAAGGTCAACAAGCCGATGTCGGGTCACTTCGAGCGCGCCGGTGTACCGCCGCGCCGCCACCTGGTGGAGGTGCGCACCACCGGTGAGTTCACCCTCGGCCAGGAGGTCGCCCTGGAGTCCTTCGTGGACGGGGACGTCGTCGACGTCGTCGGCACCACCAAGGGCAAGGGGAACGCGGGCGTCATGAAGCGTCATGGCTTCCACGGCGTCGGCGCCAGCCACGGTGCCCACCGCAACCACCGCAAGCCCGGTTCGATCGGCGCCTGCGCCACGCCGGGTCGCGTCTTCAAGGGCGTCAAGATGGCCGGCCGCATGGGCGGTGACCGGCAGACGACCCAGAACCTGATGGTCCACGCCGTCGACGCCGACCGCGGCTACATCCTCGTCAAGGGTGCCGTCCCCGGCCCCCGCGGCTCGGTCGTCCTCGTGGCGACCGCGTCCAAGAAGACCCGGAAGGAGGCCTGAGATGACCACGGCCACCACGGCTGGAGAGCCGACCGAGACTACGCGCAGCGTGCCGGTGCTCGCGTCCGACGGCACGAGCTCCCGCTCCATCGACCTGCCGGCGGAGGTGTTCGCCGTCCAGACGAACATCCCGCTGATCCACCAGGTCGTCGTCGCGCAGCTCGCCGCGGCCCGCCAGGGCACGCACAAGACGAAGAACCGCGGGGAGGTGTCCGGCGGTGGCAAGAAGCCCTACCGCCAGAAGGGCACCGGCCGGGCCCGTCAGGGCTCGACCCGCGCGCCGCAGTTCGCCGGCGGTGGCGTCGTGCACGGCCCGACCCCGCGCGACTACAGCCAGCGCACCCCCAAGAAGATGAAGGCCGCCGCCCTGCGCGGGGCCCTGTCGGACCGGGCGCGCCACGACCGCATCCACGTCCTGGAGTCGCTGGTGGCGGGGGAGACCCCGTCCGCCGCATCCGCATGTCGCGCGCTGGCCTCGGTCAGCGAGCGCAACAACCTGCTCGTCCTGGTGAGCCGGGACGACGAGGTGACGTGGAAGAGCGTGCGCAACCTGTCCGGCCTGCATGTGCTCGCCGTCGACCAGCTGAACACCTACGACGTGCTGTGCAGCGACGACCTGGTCTTCGTGGGCTCGTCCCTGGAGGAGTTCCTGGCCGCACGCGCCGGCGCCGCCTCGGCGACCGGCAGCACCGCCAGCACCGGCAGCACCGCCGGCACGGGCACCACCAGCGACGAGGAGGCGACGAAGTGACGGAGTCCAGCTTCGCCCACGTCGGCAAGGACCCCCGCGACATCCTGATCGCCCCGGTGGTCAGCGAGAAGTCCTACGGCCTGCAGGAGGAGGGGAAGTACACCTTCTTCGTCGACCCGCGTGCCAGCAAGACCGAGATCAAGATCGCGGTCGAGAAGGTCTTCGGTGTCAAGGTCGCCGGCAAGGGCGTCAACATCATCAACCGCAAGGGCAAGACGCGTCGCACGCGTTACGGCTCCGGCAAGCGCAAGGACACGAAGCGGGCGATCGTCACCCTCCGCGAGGGCTCGATCGACATCTTCGGTCCGGCCGCGTGATCTCGAGGACTGACTGACATGCCTATCCGCAAGTACAAGCCGACGACCCCGGGTCGCCGCGGCTCCTCGGTGGCCGACTTCGTCGAGGTCACGCGCAGCACACCCGAGAAGTCGCTGGTGCGTCCCCTCACCAAGAACGGCGGGCGTAACAACGCCGGCCGTATCACCACCCGTCACCAGGGTGGCGGCCACAAGCGCGCCTACCGGCTGATCGACTTCCGTCGTCACGACAAGGACGGCGTCAACGCCAAGGTCGCCCACATCGAGTACGACCCCAACCGCACGGCGCGGATCGCGCTGCTGCACTACGTGGACGGCGAGAAGCGCTACATCCTGGCGCCGAACCGGCTGTCCCAGGGCGACGTGGTCGAGAACGGCGCCGGCGCCGACATCAAGCCCGGCAACAACCTGCCGCTGCGCAACATCCCGGTCGGCACGGTCGTGCACGCCATCGAGCTCCGGCCCGGCGGCGGCGCCAAGATCGCCCGCTCGGCCGGCACCAGCGTCCAGCTCGTCGCCCGCGAGGCCGGCAACGCCCAGCTGCGCCTGCCCTCGGGAGAGATCCGCAACGTCGACGTGCGCTGCAGGGCCACCGTCGGTGAGGTCGGCAACGCCGAGCAGTCGAACATCAACTGGGGCAAGGCCGGTCGGATGCGCTGGAAGGGCAAGCGCCCCACCGTTCGCGGTGTCGTCATGAACCCCGTCGACCACCCCCACGGTGGTGGTGAGGGCAAGACGTCCGGTGGCCGCCACCCGGTGAGCCCCTGGGGCAAGGTCGAAGGTCGTACCCGCAGGCCCAACAAGGCCAGCGACAAGCAGATCGTCCGTCGCCGCAAGTCCGGCAAGAAGCGCTGAGAGGAGTTGCGACGATGCCACGCAGCCTGAAGAAGGGTCCGTTCGTCGATGACCACCTCGCCAAGAAGGTGGACACGCAGAACGAGGCCGGTACCAAGAACGTCATCAAGACCTGGTCGCGCCGCTCGATGATCGTGCCGGACATGCTCGGGCACACCATCGCCGTGCACGACGGCCGCAAGCATGTCCCGGTGTTCGTCACCGAGTCGATGGTCGGCCACAAGCTGGGCGAGTTCGCCCCCACCCGCACGTTCCGCGGGCACGAGAAGGACGACCGGAAGGGCCGTCGCCGCTGACGCGGCGACGACCCTCTCAGACAGGTCAGGAGCTAACGATGGAAGCCACGGCGAAGGCGCGACACGTACGTGTCACGCCCATGAAGGCCCGGCGTGTCGTCAACGTCGTGCGCGGTACGCGTGCGACCGAAGCGGTCCAGGTGCTGCGGTTCAGCCCGCAGACCGCTGCCGAGCCGGTCCGCAAGCTGGTCGAGAGCGCGATCGCGAACGCACGGGTGGAAGCGGAGAAGTTCGGCGAGCGTTTCGTCGCCGACGAGCTCGTCGTCACCACGGCGTTCGTGGACGAGGGCCCCACGCTCAAGCGGTTCCAGCCGCGAGCGCAGGGACGCGCGTTCCGGGTCCGCAAGCGGACCAGCCACATCACGGTCGTCGTCGCCTCGCCCGAGGCCGATGCGTCCGGCGCCGGCACGGCCAGCCGATCCACGAAGGGAGCCCGCTGATGGGTCAGAAGGTAAACCCGAACGGGTACCGGCTCGGTATCACGACCGAGCACAAGTCGCGCTGGTTCGCCGACTCGACCAGCACGGGTCAGCGCTACGCCGACTACGTGGGCGAGGACGTCAAGATCCGACGTCTCATGACGGTGGGCCTCGAGCGCGCCGGCATCGCCAAGGTCGAGATCGAGCGCACCCGTGACCGGGTCCGTGTCGACCTGCACACCGCGCGCCCCGGCATCGTCATCGGTCGCCGTGGCGCCGAGGCCGACCGCCTGCGCGGCGAGCTCGAGAAGCTCACGGGCAAGCAGGTGCAGCTGAACATCCTCGAGGTCAAGAACCCCGAGGGGAACGCCCAGCTGGTCGCCGTCGGCATCGCCGAGCAGCTCTCCAGCCGCGTGTCGTTCCGTCGTGCCATGCGCAAGGGGATGCAGTCCTCCCAGCGCGCCGGTGCCAAGGGCATCCGGGTGCAGGTCTCGGGTCGCCTCGGCGGCGCCGAGATGAGCCGCACGGAGTTCTACCGCGAGGGCCGGGTCCCGCTGCACACCCTGCGTGCCAACATCGACTACGGCTTCTTCGAGGCCAAGACGACGTTCGGCCGCATCGGCGTCAAGGTGTGGATCTACAACGGTGACAAGACGGCCAAGGAGCTCGCCCGCGAGCAGGCCTCGGCACCGCCTCGCGGCGGTCCCGCACGTCGTCCCCCGCGTGGTGACCGTCCGGTCCGTGCCGAGCGTGGTCCTCGCACAGAGGCTCCCGTCGAGCCCGGGGCGAACGCCGCTCCCGCCGTGGATGCGGTCCCGGCCGACGCGTCGCCCACGGCGACGGCATCGCCGTCCGGTCAGGAGGCCTGAGCATGCTGATCCCGCGTCGCGTCAAGCACCGCAAGCAGCACCACCCGAGCCGCTCGGGTGCTGCCAAGGGCGGCACCCAGGTCACCTTCGGCGAGTGGGGCCTGCAGGCACTCGAGCCGGCGTACGTGACCAACCGGCAGATCGAGTCGGCACGTATCGCCATGACCCGCCACATCAAGCGTGGCGGCAAGGTCTGGATCAACATCTACCCGGACCGTCCCATCACCAAGAAGCCCGCCGAGACCCGCATGGGTTCCGGCAAGGGCTCGCCGGAGTGGTGGATCGCCAACATCAAGCCGGGCCGTGTCATGTTCGAGCTGAGCTACCCGAGCGACGACGTCGCGAAGGAGGCGCTCACCCGGGCCATGCACAAGCTGCCCATGAAGTGCCGCATCGTGCAGCGAGAGGGTGGTGAGAACTGATGTCGGTCGGTAGCAAGGACCTCGCCACAGCGAACCTGCGTACCTTCGATGACGGCAAGCTCGTCGAAGAGCTCCGCAAGGGCAAGGAGGAGCTGTTCAACCTGCGCTTCGCCTCTGCCACCGGACAGCTCGAGAGCCACGGCCGCCTGAAGGCCGTCAAGCGTGACATCGCTCGGATCTACACCGTGATGCGTGAGCGGGAGCTCGGCATCACCACCCAGGAGGTCGCATCATGAGCACCGAGACACCCAAGGCTGTCGCGGCTGCGGCGACCGAGCGGGGCAACCGCAAGATCCGTCGTGGCTACGTCGTCAGCGACAAGATGGACAAGACCGCAGTGGTCGCCGTGGAGGACCGGGTCAAGCACCCCCTCTACGGCAAGGTCCTCCGTCGCACCAGCAAGGTCAAGGCGCACGACGAGGCCAACTCGGCCGGCGTCGGCGACCTCGTCCTGATCATGGAGACCCGCCCGCTGTCGGCGACCAAGCGCTGGCGCGTGGTCGAGGTTCTCGAGAAGGCTAAGTGAGGCAGCAGTGATCCAGCAGGAGTCCCGGCTCAAGGTCGCCGACAACACGGGTGCGAAGGAGATCCTCTGCATCCGCGTCCTCGGCGGCTCCGGTCGGCGTTACGCAGGCATCGGCGACACCATCGTCGCCACCGTGAAGGACGCGATCCCCGGCGGGAACGTCAAGCGAGGCGACGTGGTCAAGGCCGTCATCGTCCGCACCGTCAAGGAGCGCCGTCGTCCCGACGGTTCCTACATCAAGTTCGACGAGAACGCCGCCGTCATCCTCAAGAACGACGGCGACCCTCGTGGGACGCGCATCTTCGGCCCCGTGGGCCGCGAGCTGCGCGACAAGAGGTTCATGAAGATCATCTCGCTGGCACCGGAGGTGCTCTGATGGCTAGTCGCGGCACGTTCCGCATCAAGAAGGGCGACACCGTCGTGGTGATCGCCGGAGCCCGTCAGTCCCGTGGCGGCGACCGTGGCAAGACCGGCAAGGTCCTCTCGGTCAACCATGAGAACAACCGGGTGCTCGTCGAGGGTGTCAACCGGGTGACCAAGCACGTCAAGGCCGGCCAGACCGGTCGGGGCTCCCGTACCGGCGGCCTCGTCCACACCGAGGCCCCGGTCCACGTGTCGAACGTCGCCCTGGTCGACCCCGAGTCGGGCAAGCCCACCCGCATCGGCATCCGCGTCGAGACGCAGGAGCGCGGCGGCCGGGAGCGCAACGTGCGCGTCCGCGTCGCCCGTCGCTCCGGCAAGGACATCGCATGAGCACCGACACCAGCACGACGACCGAGACCGGCACCCCGGCCGAGGCGACGCCGGACCCCCGGCTCCAGACGCGCTACCGCGAGGAGATCCTCCCCGCGCTGCTCGAGGAGTTCGGCTACGGCAACGTCATGCAGGTCCCTCGCGTCGTCAAGGTCGTCGTGAACATGGGCGTCGGTGAGGCGGCACGTGACTCCAAGCTGATCGACGGGGCCGTCCGCGACCTCACCGCGATCACCGGCCAGAAGCCGCAGGTCACGAAGGCGCGCAAGTCCATCGCGCAGTTCAAGCTGCGCGAGGGCATGCCGATCGGCGCGCACGTCACGCTGCGCGGGGACCGCATGTGGGAGTTCCTCGACCGTCTGCTGACGGTTGCGCTGCCCCGCATCCGCGACTTCCGTGGGCTGTCCGGGACCCAGTTCGACGGTCGCGGCAACTACACCTTCGGTCTCGTCGAGCAGGCGATGTTCCACGAGATCGACCAGGACAAGGTCGACCGCGTCCGCGGCATGGACATCACCGTGGTGACGTCCGCGACCAACGACGACGAAGGCCGGAGCCTACTGCGCAAGCTCGGCTTCCCCTTCAAGGCCGTCTGAGGGGAGGAGGACAGACCATGGCGAAGACCGCTCTGATCAACAAGGCCAACAAGACCCCGAAGTTCAAGGTGCGCGGGTACACCCGCTGCCAGAAGTGCGGGCGTCCGCACTCCGTCTACCGCAAGTTCGGGCTGTGCCGCATCTGCCTGCGCGAGATGGCGCACGCCGGCGAGCTGCCCGGCGTCACCAAGAGCAGCTGGTAACCAGCCGCACCAGCACCAGCACGATCCCCAGCGCCACCGACACCGCTATGACGCCGCAGGTCCGAACCTGGAAACCACGGCGAGGAAGGGCAGATGCCCGATGACGATGACCGATCCGATCGCAGACATGCTCACGCGTCTGCGCAACGCCAACTCGGCGTACCACGACGACGTCTCCATGCCGTTCAGCAAGCTCAAGGCGAGCGTGGCCGACATCCTCAAGCAGGAGGGCTACATCGCCGGCTGGACCGTCGCCGACGCCGAGGTGGGACGCACGCTCACCCTCCAGCTGAAGTTCGGCCCCTCGCGGGAGCGGTCCATCGCCGGTCTGCGCCGGGTGTCCAAGCCCGGGCTGCGGGTCTACGCCAAGTCCACCAACCTGCCCAAGGTCCTGGGCGGCCTGGGCGTCGCGATCCTGTCGACGTCCTCCGGCCTGCTGACCGACCGCCAGGCCGCCAAGAAGGGCGTGGGTGGGGAAGTCCTCGCCTACGTCTGGTGACGGTAGAGCGGAGCTGAGGAGACAGACATGTCGCGCATCGGCAAGAACCCTGTGCCCGTCCCCTCGGGCGTGACGGTGGACCTCGACGGTCCCCAGGTCACCGTGAAGGGGCCAAGGGGCCAGCTCAGCCACGTCGTGGCCGAGCCCATCATCGTCACCACCGACGACGGCGTCATCACCGTGAGCCGACCGGACGACGAGCGTCGTTCCAAGTCGTTGCACGGGCTGACCCGCACCCTGCTCGCCAACATGGTCACCGGTGTCACCACGGGTTACGAGCGCAAGCTCGAGATCCACGGCACCGGCTACCGCGTGCAGGCCAAGGGCAGCAACCTCGAGTTCGCCCTCGGCTTCAGCCACCCCGTCACGATCGTGCCGCCGGACGGCGTGTCCTTCGCCGTCCAGGGCCCCACCCGTTTCACGGTGTCGGGGATCGACAAGCAGCAGGTCGGCGAGGTGTCCGCCAACATCCACAAGCTCCGTAAGCCTGACCCCTACAAGGGCAAGGGCATCCGCTACGAGGGCGAGCAGATCCGCCGCAAGGTCGGAAAGGCTGGGAAGAAGTAATGCCCACAGTCGTCGAGCGCAGCACGCGCCGTGGCGGTCGCAGCCGGGTCGCGGCCCGCAGCCGTCGCCACCAGCGCGTCCGCAAGAACGTCGTCGGGACCACCGCGCGTCCCCGTCTGGTCGTCACCCGCTCCCTGCGTCACATGTTCGTGCAGGTCGTGGACGACTCGACGGGTCGCACCCTGGCTTCGGCGTCCACCCTCGAGGCGGACCTCCGGGCCACCTCGGCGGACAAGACCGCCAAGGCCCGCGCAGTCGGGGAGCTCGTCGCCGAGCGCGCCAAGGCCGCCGGTGTGACCGCCGTGGTCCTGGACCGTGCCGGGAACAAGTACCACGGCCGCGTCGCGGCAGTGGCCGACGGCGCCCGGGACAAGGGGTTGTCCCTGTGAGCCCTCGTCCCGTGACCCGTTGCGCAGTGACCGTGCACCCGATGGAAGGAACCCTCTGATGGCAGGACCCCAGCAGCGTCGCGGTGGCCCCCCCGGCGCCGGCGGCACCGCCGGTGGCACCGGTGGCCCCGAGGCCGGCGGCCGCGGTCAGCGCGGCGGCCGTGGTCAGCGTGACGACAGCCGTGGTGGCCGTGGTGGCGAGGAGCGCAGCAACTACGTCGAGCGCGTCGTCGCGATCAACCGCGTCTCCAAGGTCGTCAAGGGTGGTCGTCGGTTCTCCTTCACCGCCCTGGTCGTCGTCGGCGACGGCGACGGGATGGTCGGCGTCGGCTACGGCAAGGCCAAGGAGGTGCCCGCAGCGATCAGCAAGGGTGTCGAGGAGGCCAAGAAGAGCTTCTTCCGTGTCCCGCGCATCGCCGGCACCATCCCCCACGCCATCCAGGGCGAGAAGGCGGCAGGCGTCGTCCTGCTGCGTCCCGCCTCTCCTGGTACCGGCGTCATCGCCGGTGGCCCGGTCCGCGCGGTCCTCGAGGCCGCCGGCATCCACGACGTGCTGAGCAAGTCGCTCGGCTCGAGCAACGCGATCAACGTCGTGCACGCGACGGTGGCGGCCCTGAAGGGGCTCGAGCCGCCGGAGTCGGTGGCCGCTCGTCGCGGTCTGCCGATCGAGGACGTGGCCCCGGCCGCGCTGCTGCGTGCCCGGCAGGAGGCGTCCTCATCATGACGACCAGCACAGGTCCGACCTCCGGCAAGCGCCTGAAGGTCACCCAGGTCCGTTCCACCATCGGTGGGACCCACGTGCAGCGGAACACCGTCCGCTCGCTGGGTCTCAAGCGCATCGGTGACGTCGTGGTGAAGGAGGACCGTCCCGAGTTCCGCGGGATGGTCGTCACCGTGGCGCACCTCGTCTCGGTCGAGGAGGTCGAGTGACATGGCGAGCACACGCAACGAGTCCGCGCTGAAGGTCCATCACCTGCGCCCGGCCCCCGGGGCAAAGACCGCCAAGACCCGTGTCGGTCGTGGTGAGGCCAGCAAGGGCAAGACGGCCGGTCGTGGCACCAAGGGCACCGGTGCGCGCTACCAGGTGTCCGCCGCCTTCGAGGGTGGGCAGACGCCGCTGCACATGCGGACGCCCAAGCTCCGTGGCTTCATCAACCGGTTCCGCGTCCAGTTCCAGGTCGTCAACCTCGACCGGCTCCAGGAGCTGTACCCCGACGGTGGCACCGTGACCCCGGCAGACCTGGTCGCCCGTGGCGCGGTGCGCGACAAGCAGCCCGTCAAGGTGCTCGGCACCGGTGACGTCACCGTCGCCCTCCAGGTCAGGGCGCACGGGTTCTCCTCGTCCGCGAAGACCAAGATCGAGGCGGCCGGCGGGTCCACCGCGACCGTCTGAGCACCGTCGCCGGGACGTCCCGGCAGGCGTCACCACCACCGGGACCGGGGCTTCGTGCCCCGGTCCTGGTGTTAGGGTCCGTCGCACCGGGCGGTCCTCGTTGTTCGGGGCGGACCGCCCGCCCGAGCCCATCCCCGGGCCCATCTGGAGGTTTTCCGTGGTCAGCCTCGGCGCGTTCGTCAGCGCGTTCCGGACCCCCGATCTACGGGCGAAGCTCCTCTTCACGCTCGGGATCATGGCTTTGTTCCGGTTCGGGTCGTTCATCCCGACGCCCGGTGTCGACTTCGGTAACGTCCGCGAGTGCCTCGCCCTCGCAGAGACGTCCGGGGTCTTCGGTCTCATCAACCTGTTCAGCGGCGGCGCCCTGCTGCAGCTGTCGATATTCGCGCTCGGGATCCTCCCTTACATCACCGCGAGCATCATCGTCCAGCTGCTCACCGTGGTCATCCCGCGGTTCGAGGAGCTGAAGAAGGAAGGCCAGACCGGCACCGCGAAGCTCACGCAGTACACGCGGTACCTGACCATCGGCCTCGCGATCCTGCAGTCGACGACCTTCGTGTCCCTCGCACGGGACAACTCCATCTTCGGCGGGGCCTGCAGCCCGGACGCCTTCCCCGTGATCCCGGACCAGAGCATCCCGGTCCTTGTCCTGATGATCATGACGATGACCGCCGGCACCGGCCTGGTGATGTGGCTCGGCGAGCTCATCACCGCCAAGGGCGTCGGCAACGGCATGTCCCTGCTGATCTTCACGTCCATCTCCGCGACGTTCCCCGGCTCCCTGTGGGCCATCGCGACGCAGCAGTCGGTGGAGACGATGCTCGTCGTCATCGCGGTCGGCCTGGTCATCGTCGCCCTGGTCGTCCTGGTCGAGCAGAGCCAGCGCCGCATCCCGGTCCAGTACGCCAAGCGCATGGTCGGTCAGCGCGCCTACGGCGGCACCAGCACCTACATCCCGCTCAAGGTCAACATGGCCGGCGTCATCCCGGTGATCTTCGCGAGCTCGCTGCTGTACCTGCCGGCCCTCGTCGCGCAGTTCTCACCCGAGTCGCAGTGGGCGCTGTTCATCGGGCGGTACTTCGTCACCGGCGACACCCCGGCCTACATGCTCGTGTACTTCCTGCTCATCGTGTTCTTCACCTACTTCTACGTGGCCATCACCTTCAACCCGGACGACGTCGCGGAGAACATGCGCAAGTACGGCGGGTTCATCCCCGGCATCCGTGCCGGGCGTCCGACGGCGGAGTACCTCGACTACGTGATCACCCGGATCACGTTCCCCGGCGCGATCTACCTCGGCCTGATCGCGCTCATCCCGCTGGTTGCGATCGTCCTGGTCGGCGCCAACCAGAACTTCCCGTTCGGCGGCGCCTCGATCCTGATCGTCGTGGGTGTCGGTTTGGAGACGGTCAAGCAGATCCAGTCCCAGCTGCAGCAGCGCAACTACGAAGGGTTCCTCCGGTGACGCGCCTCGTCCTCCTCGGTCCTCCCGGCGCAGGCAAGGGCACGCAGGCCGCCCGGCTCGCGGCGACGCTGTCGGTCCCCGCCGTCTCCACCGGCGACATCTTCCGACGCAACGTCACCGAGGGCACCGAGCTCGGGGTCACCGCCAAGTCCTACATGGACGCCGGTGAGTACGTGCCGGACTCCGTCACCAACGCCATGGTCGCCGACCGTCTCGCCGAGGCGGACGCCACGGACGGGTTCCTGCTGGACGGCTACCCCCGCACGGCGGACCAGGTGGTCGAGCTGGACCGGATGCTGCAGGCGCAGGGGGCGTCCCTGGACCACGTCGCGGAGATCACCGTCGACACCGACGAGGTCGTCGCCCGGCTGCTCAAGCGCTCCGCCGACCAGGGCCGCAGCGACGACACCGAGACCGTCGTGCGGCACCGGATGGACGTCTACGCCGAGCAGACGGCGCCGTTGGCGTTGCTGTACGCCCAGCGCGGCCTGCTGGTGCAGGTCGACGGGATGGGTGCCGTCGACGACGTCACCGCGCGCCTGCTGACCGCCCTCGGCCGCGAGGCCTAGGCCACCCGCAGCATGTTCGGACGGGAGCGGATCGAGTACAAGACCGTCGAGCAGGTCCGGACCATGCGTCGGGCCGGTCTGGTGGTTGTCGATGCGTTGGCGGCGGTGCGGGCGGCGGTGCGACCGGGCGTCACGACCGACGACCTGGACGGTGTCGCCGCGGGCGTCATCCGCGACGCGGGTGCGACGTCGAACTTCCTCGGTTATCACGGCTTCCCCAGGACGGTGTGCACCTCGGTCAACGACCAGGTCGTCCACGGTATCCCCGGCCGGACCGTGCTGAGGGCCGGTGACCTGCTCAGCGTGGACTGCGGCGCCGTCGTCGACGGCTGGCACGGTGACGCGGCGTTCTCGGTGCTGGTGCCCGCCGCCGACGGCAGCGACGTGTCCACCCAGGCCGACCGGGACCTGGTGGCGGCGACGGTGGAGTCCCTGTGGCGGGGCATCGCCGCCCTGCGTGCGGGTGAGCCGCTGGGCCGCGTCGGCGAGGCCGTGGACGACTACGTCGCGGGAGAGTGCGGCGGTCGCTGGGGCCTCGTCGAGGAGTACACGGGTCACGGCATCGGCACGGCCATGCACCAGCCGCCGGAGGTCCTGAACTACCGTGCGCAGGGCCGCACGCCCAAGGTGCGCGCCGGTCTGTGCGTGGCCGTGGAGCCGATGCTGACGGCCGGCTCGCCGCAGGCCCGGGTGCTGGCCGACGAGTGGACGGTCGTCACCGTGGACGGCTCCCGTGCCGCGCACGCCGAGCACTCGGTCGCGGTCCTGGCGGACGGGCTGTTCGTGCTCACCGCGCCGGACGGCGGCCGGGCACGGCTCGAGGCCGCCGGGGTCACGGTGTCCCGACTGCTCGACGTCTGAGGACACCCGTCGCAGGACGTATCACCCGGCGTCGCCCCGGCTCCTGCCCGGTGCGCCGCCGCACCGTGCGGCCGGGCGAGGACATCTCGAGGAGCACCGATGACCACCACACCGAGCGACCGCGGCACCGACACGAGTGAGGCGGGCACCGAAGGCGGCCCGGCGGCCGTTCCGGTCACAGGCAAGGGCACAGGCAAGGGCAAGGGCAAGGACCAGACGACACCGTTCCACCAGGCCCACGACGTCCCCGTCACCACGACGGGCGGGGGCAGCTCCACCGGATGAGCCCCCACGGGCTCGGTGGTCCTGAGGAGCGCGACCTGGCCGGGCCCCACCGCCGGGGACCGGACGGACACGGCCCGGTCCCGGGGTGTGGACGCGGCGTTCACGCAGCGCGACCATGAGCGGGTGCACCGCGCCGAGCAGCTGCTTGAGGGGGCTCTCCGGGCGCACGCCGCAGGCCGGCAGGCCGAGGCGTACCGCCTGAGCTCGCGCGCGCTCGCCTGCGACCCGCCACCGCAGCTGCAGGCGCGTGTCCTGCTGCCCCACGCCTACCACGTTGCCGAGCGCACCTCGGTGGAGGCCGGGCTCGCCGTGCTCGACGAGGCCGCGGCGACCCTGGACCTGAGCCCTGCGGTGCAGGGCACCATCCACGGCAACCGGGGCGTGCTGCTGATGCGGGCCGGCTCGCAGGAGGCGTTGGCGGCCCTGGACCGGGCGCTGGCGCTGCTGCCCGCGCCGGAGACCGGCCACCGAGGCGTCGCGCACCTCAACCGCGGCGTGGTGCACCTGCAGCGGCGTGAGCTCGGCCCCGCGCGCCGCGACTTCGAGGCCTCGCGCCGGCTCGCTCTTGGTGACGGCGAGCAGACCCAGGCGGCGAAGGCGGCGTTCAACCTGGGCTACGCCCACATGCTCGCCGGTGACCTGCCCGCCGCGCTGGGTGCGATGGACGAGGTCATGCCGGTGCTGACGGAGCTGTCCCCGGTGATGGCGGCCATCTGCCGCTCCGACCATGCGCAGGTCCTCCTTGCAGCCGGGCTGCTGGAGGAGGCGGGCACCGAGCTGCACCTAGCCGCCGCCACGTTCGGGGCGCTGCGGCTGCGCCAGGACCAGGCGGAGGCAGAGCTGGCGCTCGCGGGGGTGCTGCTCGCCCAGGAGCACCACGCCGAGGCGGTGACCACGGCGCGGCGGGCCGCCGGGCGGTTCGCCCGTCGAGGCGCCTCGACCTGGCAGCACGTGGCGGAGCGGACCGCGCTGGAGGCGGGGCTGGCGCTGCGTGGGCGACGTCGCGGTGTCACGGTCGCCCGGGCGCAGGAGCTCGCCGACGCCCTCGACGTCGACGGGCAGCGGCTCGAGGCCCGGCGGGCCCGGCTGGTGGGTGCCGAGGCGGCGCTGGCCCGAGGCGAGGACCCCGACCGGGCGGTCGAACGCGCCGACGACGCCCTCCGGCTGCGCCGGAACGACCCGCTGGCGGTGCGCCTGCACGCCCGCCGGGTCCGCTCCGCAGTGGCCGAGGCGCGCGGTGACCGCCGGGGCGCCGACACCGAGCTCCGCCTGGCCGTCCGCGAGATCCACCGCCACCAGGCCACCCTGGGCAGTCTCGACCTGCGGATCGCCGCGGGGGCGCACGTTCACCGGATCGGGGCCACCGGTCTGCGCCGGGCGCTGGAGCGGGGCTCCGCCGCCGGGGTGTTCGCGTGGTCGGAGCTGGCACGGGGGATGTCGTCCCGGCTGAGCCCCGTCACCCCGCCCGAGGACGACCGGGTGGCCGGCGTGCTGGAGCGGCTGAGACAGACCCGCCTGGACCTGCAGGCGGCGCCCGGCGGCGACGACCGGCTGCGGGAGCAGGCCGCCCGGCTGGAGCAGGAGGTCCGGGAGGCGACCTGGCAGCAGGCCGGCGCCTCGCACACCCTGGCGCCGGTGACGCTGGCCCGGTTGCGGGACGCGCTGCGTCCCCGAGACGGCAGCTTCGTCGCCCACCTGGTCCTCGACGGTCGGCTGGCGGCCCTGGTCGTGACCGGGGGTGACGCCCGGGTGCACCCGCTGGGCCCTGTGGCCCCGCTGCTGGAGACCGCCAGGCGGGTGCGAGCCGACCTGGACGTCCTCGCGGGCCCGGCCGCCGCGGCCGTCGTGCGCACCGGTGCCGCGGCGTCCGCCCGGGCGGGCCTGGCCCGGGTCGACGAGCTGCTGTGGCGGCCGCTGCGGACCGCTGTCGCCGGGGGCCCGGTGGTGCTGGCTCCCGCCGCGGCCCTGTCGGCACTGCCGTGGACCCTGCTGCCCGGGCTGCTGCTGCGGCCGGTGACCGTGGCGGCCACCGCTACGAGCTGGCTCGACGGGCGGCCCGAACGCCCGCTCGCGCGGGTGGCGTTCGTGACCGGTCCGGACCTGGTGCACGCCGGTGCGGAGGTCGCCGCGGCCGCCGCGGTGTGGCCGGGCGCCCAGGTCCTGGTGGAGGCCCGGACCGCCGATGTGCTGCGGGTGGCGCGGACGGTCGACGTGCTGCACGTCGCCGCACACGGCTCCCACGAGCCGCAGAGCCCCCTGTTCAGCTACCTGCGCTTCCTCGACGGGCCGGTGTTCGGCCACGAGCTGCACGCCCTGGGCAGGCTGCCCGCCCACGTGGTGCTGTCGGCCTGCTCGGTCGGGCGATCCGAGCCACGACCGGGGGAGGAGGTGCTGGGAATGACGGCCGCCCTGCTCGCGGGTGGCGCCCACAGCGTGGTGGCCGGGGTCGCCGACGTCGCCGACTCGGCCCTGACGGCCTTCGGTGTCGGCTACCACCGGCTGCTGCACGACGGCGCCGACCCCGCCTCGGCGCTCGCGGTGGTGCTGGGCGAGCGGGCCGGGGACTGGACGCAGGGGGAGGGGGCCCCGCTGCCGCTGACCTGCTTCGGTTCCGGCTGGTGAGGGGTCCGGGCGTGCTGGGCTGCTGATTTCGTCACGCCTGCGATGTGGCGTAGTCTCAGTGGTTGGCACACGGCTTCCACGTCCCGTTCCCCCCCGCGGCTGGTCTGGGTGAACGGGATTCGTCACGCGTGGGCTCAGGTCGCACCGTCCGGTGTGCACCTTTATGGAGGCTCCTACCCAGGAGCACGTAGGGATAGCGGAGGCACATGCCGAAGAAGGACGGGGTCATCGAGATCGAGGGCAGCGTGGTCGAAGCCCTCCCCAACGCCATGTTCCGTGTCGAGCTGGAGAACGGGCACAAGGTCCTCGCCCACATCTCCGGGAAGATGCGGCAGCACTACATCCGGATCCTCCCCGAGGACCGCGTGGTGGTGGAGCTCAGCCCGTACGACCTGTCCCGCGGACGCATCGTCTACCGCTACAAGTGACGGCCCGCCCCGGTGGGGGCGCAGGCCGCCAGGGAGTCCATCGATGAAGGTCAAGCCCAGCGTCAAGAAGATCTGCGACAACTGCAAGGTGATCCGCCGTCACGGTCGGGTCATGGTGATCTGCACCAACCTGCGCCACAAGCAGCGCCAGGGCTGAGCAGCCCCACCCGGACGTTCCTGCGTCCACCAGTACGGCAGCACGACACAACTGCGGTACCCGACTCGGGGGCCGGCCTGCGGCCGGACCCGGACGACACCCCCGGACGAGGGCCGGGGACCGCGAGGGCACGCCTCGCGGGCAGGTACCGCTCCAGACCCTCAGGTACGAGAGGCAACTGACATGGCACGTCTCGTCGGTGTCGACCTCCCCCGCGACAAGCGGGTCGAGATCGCACTCACCTATGTCTTCGGCATCGGTCGCACCCGTTCGACCGAGACCCTGACAGCCACGGGGATCAGCCCCGACGTCCGGGTCAAGGACCTCACCGAGGACCAGCTCGTCGCCCTCCGCGACCACATCGAGACCGCCTACCGCGTCGAGGGTGACCTCCGTCGCGAGGTGGCCGCCGACATCCGCCGCAAGGTGGAGATCGGCTCCTACGAGGGCCTGCGTCACCGCCGCCACCTGCCCGTCCGTGGCCAGCGCACCAAGACCAACGCACGCACCCGGAAGGGTCCGAAGCGGACCGTCGCCGGCAAGAAGAAGGTCGGCAAGAAGTGACCCCGGTGCAGACCAGGGCTCACTCCGTCACCGCTACCCGGACCGTCTGAGCAGGAGAGACCAGCCGCATGCCACCCAAGACCAGAGCCGCCTCCGCCGCGCGCAAGCCTCGCCGCAAGGAGCGGAAGAACATCGCCGCGGGCGTCGCCCACATCAAGAGCACGTTCAACAACACCATCGTGTCCATCACGGACCCGGGCGGGAACGTCATCGCCTGGGCCTCCTCGGGCCAGGTGGGCTTCAAGGGCTCCCGCAAGTCCACGCCGTTCGCCGCGCAGATGGCGGCCGAGGCCGCTGCCCGCCGCGCGCAGGAGCACGGCATGAAGAAGGTCGACGTCCTCGTCAAGGGCCCCGGTTCCGGGCGCGAGACGGCGATCCGGTCGCTCACCGCGGCCGGTCTGGAGATCGGTGCGATCTCCGACGTCACGCCCCAGCCGCACAACGGCTGCCGCCCGCCCAAGCGCCGCCGCGTCTGAGCGCCCGAGCCTGAGAAGGAGAGACCACACACATGGCTCGATACACCGGCCCTGACTGCAAGCGGTGCCGCCGCGAGAAGACCAAGCTGTACCTCAAGGGCGCCAAGTGCGACACGCCCAAGTGCCCGATCGAGATCCGGCCCTACCCGCCGGGCGAGCACGGTCGTGCCCGGACCAAGGAGTCCGAGTACCTGCTGCAGATGCGCGAGAAGCAGAAGATGGCGCGCATCTACGGCGTCCTGGAGAAGCAGTTCCGCAACTACTTCAAGGAGGCGAACGGGCTCTCCGGCAAGACCGGTGACAACCTGCTCCGCCTGCTCGAGTCCCGCCTGGACAACGTCGTGTACCGCGCCGGCTACGCCAAGAGCCGCGACATGGCCCGCCAGCTGGTCAAGCACGGCCACTTCGTGGTCAACGGCCACAAGGTCGACATCCCCAGCTTCCGCGTCAGTGAGAACGACGTCATCGAGGTGCGCCGCTCCAGCGTCGAGATGACCCCGTTCGTCATCGCGCGCGCCGAGGCCGGGGACCGGACCGTGCCCGCGTGGCTGGAGTCCAACCCGAACAAGATGCAGATCCTCGTCCACGGTCTCCCCGCACGCCAGGTCATCGACACGGCCGTGCAGGAGCAGCTCGTCGTCGAGCTCTACTCGAAGTGAGCCATCGGGGCCGCACCCGTCGAGGGTGCGGCCCCGCGCACGTCGGCCGTCGCGGGCCGGGCAGCCCGCGATGCACGGCCGAGGTGCCCCGGCGGACCAAGACCGGGGAACCTGCCCACTCGCAAGGCGTCAAATAGCGGTCGCCTGCTGGAAGGACACCCACCGTGCTCATCGCACAGCGCCCCACCCTGTCCGAGGACGTCGTCGGCGACGCCCGCTCCCGGTTCGTCATCGAGCCGCTGGAGCCGGGCTTCGGCTACACCCTCGGCAACAGCCTCCGTCGCACCCTGCTGTCGTCCATCCCGGGCGCGGCCGTCACGAGCATCCGCATCGACGGCGTGCTGCACGAGTTCTCGACGGTCACGGGCGTCAAGGAGGACGTCACCGAGGTCATCCTGAACCTCAAGGAGCTCGTGGTCTCCAGCGAGTTCGACGAGCCCGTGGTCATGTACCTGCGCAAGCAGGGCCCCGGCCTGGTCACCGCCGCGGACATCGCCCCGCCCGCCGGTGTCGAGGTGCACAACCCCGACCTCGTCATCGCCACGCTGAACGAGAAGGGCAAGCTCGAGGTCGAGTTCACGGTCGAGCGTGGCCGCGGCTACGTCTCCGCCGCGCAGAACAAGAACCTCGAGTCCGAGATCGGCCGCATCCCGGTCGACTCGATCTACTCCCCGGTCCGGCGCGTCACCTACAAGGTCGAGGCGACCCGCGTCGAGCAGCGCACCGACTTCGACCGTCTGATCGTGGACGTCGAGACCAAGAGCTCGATCAGCCCGCGTGACGCCATGGCCAGCGCCGGTCGCACCCTGACCGAGCTGTTCGGCCTGGCGCGCGAGCTCAACGTCGAGGCGGAGGGCATCGACATCGGCCCGTCGCCGAACGACGCCGCGCTGGCGGCCGACCTCGCGCTGCCGATCGAGGAGCTCGACCTCACGGTCCGCTCGTACAACTGCCTCAAGCGCGAGGGCATCCACTCCGTCGGCGAGCTGGTGGGCCGCAGCGAGGCCGACCTGCTCGACATCCGCAACTTCGGTGCCAAGTCCATCGACGAGGTCAAGGCCAAGCTCGCCGGCCTGGGCCTGCAGCTCAAGGACAGCCCTCCCGGGTTCGACCCCGCGGTGGCCCTGGCGAGCTACACCGAGGACAGCGACGTCTCCGACGACCCGTTCTCCACCGCCGGCTACGACGCCGACGACACCTCGGCCGTCGAGGACGAGCAGCTCTGACCACCCGCGCGCCGGACGCAGTGCCCGATCTGACGCACTGACCGGGACGCACCGACTGGACGCCGGCCCATCCCCGGCCCGACCACCGCAAGGAGATCCACATGCCTACGCCCACCAAGGGCCCACGTCTCGGCGGGGGACCGGCGCACGAGCGGCACATCCTCGCCAACCTGGCGACCTCGCTGTTCGAGCACCGGCGCATCACCACCACGGAGGCCAAGGCCAAGCGGCTTCGGCCCCTCGCGGAGCGCATGATCACCTTCGCCAAGCGCGGCGACCTGCACGCCCGTCGTCGTGTGATGACGGTGGTCAAGGACAAGAGTGTCGTGCACAGCCTGTTCACCGAGATCGCGCCGCTCGTCGCGGAACGTCCCGGTGGTTACACGCGGATCACCAAGGTGGGCGCCCGCAAGGGCGACAACGCGCCGATGGCCGTCATCGAGCTGGTCCTGGAGCCGTACAGCCCCAAGGTCGCCACGGTGAAGGAGGCGGAGGCCGCGACGCGTCGCTCCGCCGCCACGGGCGCCACCGCCTCGACCCAGTCGGCACCTGCTGCCGAGGCGGAGGCCGCTGCGGCTGACGCCGTCGAGGCCGCCTCCGAGCCCGACACCGAGGCCACGGTCGACGCCGCCGCGCAGGCGGAGGAGGCCGCGGAGGCCGCGGTCGCCGCCGACGTCCCCGACGCGGCAGCGGCCGAGGCCGACGCCGAGGTGGCCACCGACACCGCCGAGGACGCCATCGACGCGGGCGAGGGCAAGGCTGCGGACGAGAAGGCCTGACCCTGCACCCTGCACCGCACCACGGACCCGCCGTCGCCCCCGACGGCGGGTCCGTGCGTCTGCGCCTGGACCTCGGCTACGACGGCACGGACTTCAAGGGCTGGGCCGTGCAGCCGGGGCTGCGAACCGTGGCCGGGGTGGTGGGCGACGCCCTGGCGACCGTGCTTCGCACCGACCCCGACCGGGTCATGCGGACCCTGGTCGTCGCGGGGCGCACGGACGCCGGTGTCCACGCCGTCGGGCAGGTGGCGCACCTGGACGTCGGCCGCGACGTGCTGCGCCGCGCCGACGGGCCCGTCGGGGTGACCAGGCGGCTGCGCGGCATGCTGGCCGGGGACGTCCGCGTGGCCTCGGTGACCGAGGCCCCCGAGGGGTTCCAGGCGCGGTTCTCGGCGCTGCGGCGGCACTACCGCTACCGCGTCTGCGACCACCCGGCCGGTCCGGACCCGGTGCGTCGGCGTGACACCCTCGCCCACCCGCGCGCGCTCGACCTCGCGGCGATGAACGAGGCGTCGACCCAGCTGCTGGGCCTGCACGACTTCTCGGCGTTCTGCCGTCGTCGGGAGGGCGCGACCACCACGCGCACGCTGCTCACCTACCGGTGGAGCCGCGAGGACGACGGGACCGTGGTGGCGGCCGTCAGCGCCGACGCGTTCTGCCACGCCATGGTGCGCTCGATCGTCGGGGCGGTGCTGCCGGTCGGGGACGGCAGGCTGGGCCTGGGCTGGCCGTCGGAGGTGCTCCGCGGTGGTCACCGCAACGCACGGGTGACGGTGGCCGCCGCCCACGGGCTCACGCTCCTGGCCGTGGACTACCCGGACGCCGACGGGCTGGCCGTCCGGGCGAGGGAGTCACGCGTGCGGCGCGACGGGGTGGTGCACCGGGTACGTCAAGGATGAGTTGACAGCCGAGGGGGATGTCAAGACATCCTTGACGTATGAGTGCACCCACGCCCCTGAGCACCCGCGTCATGCCGAGCCGCCTGCTCCCGGTCGGCCTGCTCGTCACGGCGGTGGCGGCCAGCCTCGCAGCAGTCCTCGTCGACGACGACGCGGTCGACACCGCCCTCGGCGTCGTGGCAGGCGCCTGCGTCGTCCTCCTGCTCGTCGTGGTGGTGCTGCAGGTCCTGGCCTCGCGTGTGGACCGGCGCGTTCGGGACCGGCAGGCGCTGGACGGCCTCGAGCCCCTGCGCGCGGCCCTGCGGGACTCCCGTCGGACGGCTCCGCGCACGCCGCAGGCAGGCGCGCCGCGCCCGGTGCGTGACGACGGTCCGGCGTGAACCGGTCCGCAGCGGCGGACGGCCCGGTGCACGGGCTGGGCGGGACGGACGAGACCCGGTTGCGCGAGGCGGTCACCGAGGCCGTGCTGTCGGCCCCCCGCGGCCTGCGGGAGTCCATCGAGGCGGACCCGGCGGCCTCCCTCGCCCTGGTGCACGCCAGCCGCATCGCCGCCGAGGAGACCAGCCGGCTGCTGCAGGACGCCGTGGCCAACGCCCGCGCGGCCGGGCACAGCTGGGACGCGATCGGCCGCTCGATCGGGGTTAGCAGGCAGGCCGCACAGCAGCGCTTCGGCCCTGCCGGACCGCCTGCCACCATCGGACCGGACCGTCGGGTCGGCACCGGCACACCGGAGCGGCGCGTGCTGTCCCCGGTGACGGTGTTCGACGAGATGGTGGTGCTGGAGCGCGAGGGGCGCCGCGGCTGGCACATGGTCGACTTCGGCACGCTCTACCTCGTCGTCGAGGCCTCCGACCACGTCTGGGAGCACCGTCGGGCGGTCTGGTCCCCCATGGCCGCGCGGGCCCTGGACGACGAGGGCTGGCTGCTGGTCGGCGGCTGGAGCTTTCCGTGGGGGTACTACAAGCGCCAGCTCGAGCTGCCCGCCGAGCCGGAGGACCGTCGAGGCCCGTTGCTGGGATGATCCGGCCGTGACGGACCCACAGCACCTGGACGGTGAGGCCGCGGACGCTGCAGCCCCGGACGCTGCAGCCCTCGACGCCGCCGACCCGCTCGCCGGGTTCCGGGACCGGTTCGTCCTGGCGGAGGGCCCCCGGGCGTACCTGGACGGCAACTCCCTCGGTCGGGCGCCGAGGGCGACGCTGGAGCGGCTGGCCCGGTTCCACCGGCAGGAGTGGGGGAGCGGGCTGATCCGCAGCTGGGAGCACTGGGTGGACCTGCCCGAGCAGGTGGGCGACGAGCTGGGCGCCGCCGTGCTGGGCGCCGCGCCCGGGCAGACCCTGGTCGCCGACTCCACCAGCGTGCTGCTGTTCAAGGCCCTGCACGCCGCGGCGGCCCTGCGCCCCGGCCGCGACGAGCTCGTCCTGACGGCGGGAGACTTCCCGACCGACCGCTACCTCGCCCATGCCGTCGCCGCCGCCCGGGGGCTGACCCCGGTGACGATGCCCGTCGTCGCCGGTGGTGCGCCGACGCCCGACGCCGTCGCAGCAGCAGTCGGGCCACGCACGGCGGTGGCGCTGCTGAGCCACGTCGACTACCGCTCCGCGGCCCTGGCGGACCTGGCGGCGGTGACCGCCGCGGTGCAGGCCGCAGGCGCCGTCGTGGTGTGGGACCTGTCCCACGCCGCAGGTGCGGTCCCGCTGGCCCTGGACGCCGACGGTGCCGACCTCGCGGTCGGCTGCACCTACAAGTACCTCAACGCCGGTCCCGGTGCCCCCGCGTTCCTGTACGCGGCCCGCCGGCACCACGACCGGCTGGTCAACCCCGTGCCGGGCTGGTTCGGCGCCGACGACGTCTTCGCCATGGCGGCGGAGCACGTGCCCGCCGTCGGCGTCCGCCGCATGCTGTCGGGCACGCCGCCCGTGCCGGGTCTCGTCGCCGTCCAGGAGGGCGTGCGGCTGGTGGCCGAGGCCGGGGTCGCGGCGATCCGCTCCAAGAGCCTGCTCCTCACCCGGCTCGTGCTGCAGCGGGCGCACCGGGACCTGGTGCCGCTGGGCTGGCGGATCGCCTCACCGCAGGACGACGCGAGGCGGGGGAGCCACGTCGTGCTCGCCGGCCCCGGCGCCGAAGGCCTCGTCGGACGGCTCGCGGCGGCCGGCGTGCTGGCGGACTTCCGCCACCCCGACCTGGTCCGGGTCGGGCTGTCCCCGCTCAGCACGTCCTTCGCCGAGGTCGACCTAGCGATGGACGTGCTGGTGCGTGCCGCTCAGGCGCGCTCGGGGTCGGCGGTCACCGTCGCGTACGGGTAGGGCAGGGGCCGGTCGCTGGCCGCGTCCAGGGCGGCACGCTGCTCGACGGTCAGCTCCCAGCCGACCGCACCCAGGTTGCCCCTCAGGTGCTCCACGGTCCGGGCGCCGATGATCGGTGCCGTGACACCGGGACGGCTCAGCAGCCAGGCCAGCGACACCTGCGCCACGGTGCGGCCGGTCTGGGCGGCCACGTCGTCGAGCACGTCCAGCAGCCCCCAGGTGTGCTCGTCGGCGTAGGTGTCCCACTGCTCGCCCCAGCCCTGCTTGGACGCCTCGTCCAACCGGGTGCCGGCGGGCGGGGCCTGCATGTCACGGCGGTAGCGGCCCGTCAGCCAGCCGCCGCGCAGCGGGCTCCACGGCAGGATGCCGAGCCCCTCGTTGCGGCTCACGGGGACGAGCTCCCACTCCAGCTCGCGGTCCAGCAGGTTGTACAGCGCCTGCAGGCTGACGAAGCCCTCCCAGCCGTGCGCTGCTGCGGTGTCCACCGCCTTCTGCAGCTGCCAGCCGGTGTAGTTGCTCGCCCCGACGTAGCGGACCTTGCCGTCGCGGACCAGGGTGTCCAGGGTCGACAGCGTCTCCTCCAGCGCGGTCCCGCCGTCCCAGGCGTGCACCTGGTAGAGGTCGATGTGGTCGGTCTGCAGCCGGCGCAGGCTGTTGTCCACCGAACGCAGGATGTGCCCGCGCGACAGCCCCACGTCGTTCGGTCCGTCGCCCATGGGGAAGCGGACCTTGGTGGCCACCACGACCCGCTCGCGGGTGCCCTTCGCCAGCCAGCGGCCGAGGATCTCCTCGCTGGTGCCCTGGCCGTACACGTCGGCGGTGTCCACGAACGTCCCGCCGGCGTCGAGGAACATGTCGAGCATCGTGTGGCTGGTGGCCTCGTCGGTCTCGCGACCGAACGTCATGGCACCCAGGCAGAGCTCGCTGACCTTGAGGCCGCTGCGGCCGAGGAAGTCGTTTCGCACGGTCGCGACGCTAACGCCGCCGCGACCACGTTGCCAGCGGGTGCCCGCGGCGGTCATGCTCGCGCCCCGTGGGACATGTCGACGTCGTCCAGGTCGGGTACTCGCTGCCCGACGGCAGGCCGCTGCTGGCCGAGGTGTCCTTCCGGGTCCCGGAGGGGTCCACGACGGCCCTGGTCGGGCCCAATGGCGTCGGCAAGACGACGGTGCTCCGTCTTCTGACCGGCGAGCTCGCGCCCGACGACGGCTCCGTCGTGCACTCCGGCGGGCTGGGGGTGATGGCCCAGTTCGTCGGCAGGGTCGGTCGGGGCGGTGACCAGGCGGCCCCGCTGGCCCCGGATGCCGACGGTGTCGTCACGGTCGCGCTGCTGCTGCGCTCGGTGGCCCCGCCGCGGGTTCGGGCCGCGGCGCACGCCGTCGACGACACCGAGCTCGCCCTGATGGACGACGACAGCGAGCCCGCCCAGATGCGCTACGCCCAGGCGCTCGCCGACTACGGCGACGCGGGCGGCTACGAGTTGGAGAACACCTGGGACCGCTGCTGCACCGCGGCGCTGGGCGTGGGGTGGGAGCAGGCGCGCGGGCGCGACGTTGCCACGCTCTCCGGCGGGGAGCAGAAGCGGCTCGTGCTGGAGGCCCTGCTGCGCGGCCAGTACGAGGTCCTCGTGCTCGACGAGCCCGACAACTACCTCGACGTCCCCGGCAAGACCTGGCTGGAGGAGCAGCTGCGAGCGACGCCCAAGGCCGTCCTGCTCGTCTCCCACGACCGTGAGCTGCTGGCACGCGCCGCCGACCGGGTCGTGACGCTGGAGCCCGGAGCGGCGGGCGCGTCCGCCTGGGTGCACGGCGGCGGCTTCGGCACGTGGCACGCCGCCCGGACCGACCGCAACGCCCGGTTGGAGGAGCTGCACCGGCGCTGGGAGGAGGAGCGCGCCAAGCTCGTCGCCCTCGTCCTCCGGTACAAGGTCAAGGCCGCGTCCAACGACGGCCTGGCCTCGCAGTACCAGGCGGCCCAGACGCGGTTGCGGAAGTTCGAGGAGGCGGCTCCGCCGCAGGCCCTGCCCCAGAGCCAGCAGGTGACGATGCGGCTGCGGGGCTCGCGCACCGGCAAGCGCGCGGTCGTCTGCGAGCGGCTGCTGCTGCGCACCCCGGACGGGGCGGCGCTGGTCGAGCCGTTCGACCTCGAGGTCTGGTTCGGGGACCGGGTCGCGGTGCTGGGCTCCAACGGCTCCGGCAAGTCGCACCTGCTGCGGCTGCTGGCCGCCGGTGGCAGCGACCCCGGCCCGGAGCACCTCCCCGTCAGCCGGGACGGCGCCCCGGCGCCGGTCCCGGTGCGTCACGACGGCACGGCAAGGCTCGGCGCACGGGTCCGGCCCGGGTGGTTCGCGCAGACCGACGACGCGCCGCAGCTGGCCGGTCGCGCCCTGCTGGAGGTGCTGCACCGCGGGGACGCGCACCGCGACGGGCTGCCGCGCGAGCCGGCGAGCAGGGTGCTGGACCGCTACGGCCTTGCCCTGGCTGCGGAGCAGCGTTACGACCTGCTGTCCGGCGGGCAGCAGGCGCGCTTCCAGATCCTGCTGCTGGAGCTGTCGGGCTGCACCCTGCTGCTGCTCGACGAGCCCACCGACAACCTCGACCTGGACTCCGCCGAGGCCCTCGAGCACGGACTGGCCGGGTTCGCCGGGACCGTGCTGGCCGTCACCCACGACCGCTGGTTCGCGCGTGGCTTCGACCGCTTCGTCGTCGTGGGCGGCGACGGGCGGGTGCGTGAGGTCCCCGAACCGGTGTGGGACGTCGAACGGGTGGCACGCGCCCGCTGAGGCGGACGGTGAGTCCTTGCGCGAGATGACGCAAGGGATTGCGTGGTCTTTCGTCGTCGCCACTACTTGAGTCTGCGCAATTGCGTAACTACAGTCCGTGTTGCGCCTGATGTGCCCGTAATGGCGCAGCATGCCTCACCGTCGAGGAGACACCATGATTCCCCACCCCACCCGCCGCCGCGCCCGCTCCGTCGGTGCCGCCGTCCTTGCCGGGGCCCTTGTCGCCCCGTTGGCGGCCGTGCTGGCCACGCCCGCCTCCGCCGCGCAGGAGCCACGCACCGCCACGCTGGTCGGCAGCCTGCAGTCCGAGGCGTCGGACGGCGCCTGCGAGGACTGGTCGCCCGGTTGCGGGGCGACGGTGCTGACCCCCGTGGCCGGCACGTCCCGCCACGTCGGCGAGTTCGAGGTCCCCGAGGGGGACTGGGAGTACAAGGTCGCCATCGACGGCTCCTGGGACGAGGCATACCCGGAGGGCCCGGACAACCTGCGCCTGCCGCTGGCCGCCGGGACCACGCTGCGCTTCAGCTACGACGACGAGACCAGGGCCGTCTCCGTCGAGCCCGTGGACCTGGCCCCTGCGAGCGTCACGCGTGAGGACCGTCGCCTGGCCCAGCGCTCGCTCCGCGCCGGGCTGACCGACGAGAACTTCTACTTCGTCATGGCGGACCGCTTCGCCAACGGCGACCCCGGCAACGACACCGGCGGCATCGAGGGCGACCGCCTGGACCACGGGTCCGACCCCACCGACAAGGGCTTCTACCACGGTGGCGACCTCGCGGGCCTGCTCGAGCAGATCGACTACATCGAGGACCTGGGCACCACGGCCATCTGGCTGACGCCGTCGTTCAAGAACCGCCCCGTGCAGGGCGTCGGCCCGACCGCGGACGCCGGCTACCACGGCTACTGGATCACCGACTTCACCCAGATCGACCCGCACCTGGGCACCAACGAGGAGATGAAGGCCCTCGTCGACGAGGCGCACAGCCGGGGCATTAAGGTGTTCTTCGACATCATCACCAACCACACCGCCGACGTCATTGACTACGAGCAGGGCGTCTACGACTACGTGGACGTCGCCGAACGGCCGTGGACCACCGCTGCCGGGGAGCCCTTCAACCCCTACGACTACGCCGGTACCGGGGAGTTCCCCGAGCTGGACGCGCAGACCTCGTTCCCGTACACCCCGCAGTTCCGTACCCCGGCCGACGCGACGGCCAAGGTCCCCGCGTGGCTGAACGACCCGACGCTGTACCACAACCGCGGCAACTCGACCTTCGCGGGCGAGTCCAGCGAGTGGGGCGACTTCGTCGGTCTGGACGACCTGATGACCGAGGACCAGCAGGTCGTCGACGGCATGGGCGAGATCTACGAGGCCTGGGTGGACCTGGGCATCGACGGGTTCCGGATCGACACCGTGAAGCACGTCAACATGGAGTTCTGGCAGGACTTCGGCCCCCGGCTGGTGGACCACGCCGCCGAGCAGGGCAACGACGACTTCTTCATGTTCGGCGAGGTCTACGACGGCAACCCGACCTACCTGTCGCGCTTCTCCACCGAGGGCAGGCTGCAGTCGACCATCGACTTCGGCTTCCAGGCGCAGGCCACGTCGGTCGCCCAGGGCAACAGCACCGACCGGCTCGCGACGCTGTTCGCCGAGGACGACTGGTACACCGACGCCGACTCCAACGCCTACTCCTCGCCCACGTTCCTGGGCAACCACGACATGGGTCGGATCGGACGGTTCCTCACCGGCTCCGCCGACAGCGACGAGGAGCTGCTGCAGCGCAGCAGGCTCGCCCACTCGATCATGTACCTGACCCGCGGCCAGCCCGTCGTCTACTACGGCGACGAGCAGGGCTTCGTGGGTGACGGCGGCGACAAGGACGCCCGCGAGGACATGTTCGCCTCCCAGGTCGACAGCTACAACGACAACGACCTGATCGGCACCGACGCCACCACGGCGCAGGAGAACTACGACACCGACCACCCGCTGTACACGCACATCGCAGGCCTGGCCCAGCTCCGCGAGGAGCACCCGGCGCTGGCCGACGGCGTGCAGGTGCCTCGTTACGCCTCCGACGAGTCAGGTCTGCTCGTCGTGAGCCGCGTGGACCGCGCGACCGACCGCGAGTACCTGGTGGCGATCAACAGCTCCGCGGAGACCGCCACCGCGGACGTCACGACGTTCGACCCCCGCCAGCGGTTCACGCCCCTGCTGGAGGGGAGCGCACTGCGCACCGACCGCGAGGGACGGGTCGAGGTCGAGGTCCCGCCGCTGTCCGCGCGGGTGTGGCTCGCAGCCGCCCCGGTCAAGGCCTCCCGCAGCGTCCCGGAGGTCATCCTCACCAGCCCGGTGGACGGCGGCCCGGTCGTGGCCGGTACCGCTGCGGCCGACGGCCGCGCCGAGATCAGGGCGTCGGTTCCCAGCGGGGACCTCGTGGACGTCACCTTCGCCTACCGCCCGGTGGGTGGGCAGGACTGGACCACGCTCGGCACCGACGACAACGCGCCGTACCGCGTGTTCCACGACGTCGGCGACCTGCCGGTAGGGACGATGCTGGAGTACCGGGCCGTCCTGCTCGACCAGCGGGAACGGGTGAGTGTCGACGGCTCGTGGGGCGTGGTCTCCGAGGCCGGTGCCGGCGGCGGCGGCGGCGGGGGAGGCGGCGTCGGTGAGGTCACCCAGCCGGACGCGGTCTCCGTACCCGGCAGCCACGGCTCCGAGATGGGCTGCCCCGGCACGCCCGTCGGCCCCGGCAACGGCGACTGGGAGCCCGGCTGCGAGGCCGCCCAGCTGTCGCTGGACACCGAGGACGCCATCTGGACGAAGACGTTCACGGACTTCCCGGCCGGCCAGTTCGCCTACAAGTCCGCCATCAACCGCACCTGGGACGAGAGCTACGGCACCCCGTCCGGGCAGGACCTCTCCTACAGCCACGACGGCGGGGACCTGACCTTCTACTACGACCACCGTACGAAGCACGCCAGCAGCACCGCGCAGGGCCCGATCATCACCGCACCCGGCAGCTTCCAGTCCGAGATGGGCTGCGCCGGGGACTGGGACCCCTCGTGCATGCGCTCCTGGCTGCAGGACCCGGACGCTGACGGGGTGTACACCCTCGCCACCACCCAGGTCCCTGCCGGCAGCTACGAGGGGAAGGTTGCGCACGGGCTGTCCTGGGACGAGAACTACGGCCCTGACGCGGACGGCGACGGCAAGGGCGACGCCGGCGGCGGCAACTACGCCTTCGAGGTCGCGGCCGGTCAGGTCGTCGAGTTCTCCTACGTCCTTCAGACCAACCTGCTCACCATCTCCACGCGGGCCGGAGGTGGGGACGGCGGCACGGCGACGCCTGACCTGTCGGTGCCCAAGGCCCACTGGCTGAGCGAGGAGTGGATCGCGTGGCCTGCGGCCGCGCTCCCGGCCGGGGTCGACCCCCGCACGATCGACTGGCGCCTCCACGTAGCCCCCGAGGGTGGGCTGGAGCTGTTGAGCCAGGGCGTCGCCGGTGGCGACAGCGCCCCGCTGACCTGGGATCCGGCGGGTCTGCCCGCCGAGCTGCAGGAGAAGTACCCCCACCTGGCCGACCACGTCGCGCTACGGCTTGACACCCGGCTCGCCGGACAGCTGGGCGTTGACGTCGGCGCTGCGCTGACCGGGCAGATCGGGGTCGTGCAGTACGACGAGCTCGGTGTCGTGCTGGACGCTGCCGGGGTGCAGGTCCCCGGTGTGCTGGACGACCGCTATGCCGGGGCCACGGACGCCGACCTCGGCGTCACGTGGTCCGGCAGCGCGCGCAACCCGCGCCCGACCGTGCGGCTCTGGGCCCCGACGGCGAAGGACGTCGACTTGCTCGTCTGGCCGATCCGTTCCAGCACCGACGGACCCCAGGTGGCACGGATGCGGCAGGACGCCGACGGCGTCTGGAGCGTGCCCGGCGTGCCCAACTGGCGCAACGCCACCTACAAGTTCCGCGTCACCGTCTACGTGCCGTCCGTGGGTGAGATCGTCGTCAACGAGGTGACCGACCCCTACTCCGTGGCCCTGACCACCAACAGCGAGCGGTCGGTCATGGTCGACCTGGACGACGCCACGATCGCCCCGGCGCAATGGCGGACCGCGGCGGCCCCGGTGCTGGCCCGGCCCGAGGACCAGTCGATCTACGAGCTGCACGTGCGTGACTTCTCGATCGGCGACCCCGACGTGCCCGCGGCCCACCGGGGCACCTACCTCGCCTTCGGGGACGACGGCCAGGGGCGTCGGCACCTGCAGGGGCTTGCTGAGGCCGGCCTGACCACGGTCCACCTGCTGCCCACCTTCGACATCGCCACGATCGAGGAGGACCCGGCCGAGCAGGCTTCACCGCCCTGCGACCTCGAGTCCTCTGCGCCCGACAGCGAGGAGCAGCAGGCCTGCATCGCGCAGGTCCGCGCGGACGACGCGTTCAACTGGGGTTACGACCCGTACCACTGGATGGCGCCCGAGGGCTCGTACGCGCTCCAGCGTGAGGGTGGGGACCGGGTGGCGGAGTTCCGGACGATGGTCGGCGCGCTGCACGCCGACGGCCTGCAGGTCGTGCTCGACGTGGTGTTCAACCACACCGCCGCGTCCGGTCAGGCCGAGCTGTCGGTGCTGGACAAGGTCGTCCCCGGGTACTACCACCGGCTGAACCCGGACAGCGGTGCCGTCGAGCAGTCCACCTGCTGCGAGAACATCGCCACCGAGCACGCCATGGCCGAGAAGATGATGGTCGACGCGCTCGTCGTGTGGGCCCGTGACTACAAGGTCGACGGGTTCCGCTTCGACCTGATGGGCCACCACTCGGTGCAGAACATGAAGGCGGTGCGCGACGGGCTCGACGCCCTGACGCTCGCGGACGACGGCGTCGACGGCTCCGCGGTCGTCCTCTACGGCGAGGGCTGGAACTTCGGCGAGGTCGCTGACGACGCGCGGTTCGACCAGGCCCGGCAGGGCGCGCTGGACGGCACGGAGATCGGGACCTTCTCCGACCGGCTCCGGGACGCCGTGCGGGGCGGTGGTCCCTTCGACTCCGACCCGAGGATCCAGGGCCTGGCGACCGGGCTGTTCACCGACCCCAACGACAGCCCGGCTAACGGTGCGGCAGACGCCCAGCTGGCGCGGCTGCTGAACGCCCACGACACCGTCAAGGTGGGGCTGGCGGGCAACCTCGAGGACTACCGGTTCGTCGGCAAGGACGGCACGGAGATCACGGGGGCGCAGGTGGACTACAACGGCTCGCCTGCGGCCTACGCGAGCGACCCGGCCGAGACCATCAGCTACGTCGACGCGCACGACAACGAGACGATCTGGGACACCTTGACCCTCAAGCTGCCCCAGGACACCTCGATGGAGGACCGGGTCCGGATGAACACGGTGGCGCTGTCCACCACGGCGCTCGGCCAGTCGGCGTCGTTCTGGCACGCGGGTGCGGACCTGCTCCGCTCCAAGTCGCTGGACCGCAACTCCTACGACTCGGGCGACTGGTTCAACCACATCGGCTGGGACGGTGCGGACAACGGCTTCGGCCGAGGCCTGCCGCCGGCGTGGGACAACGCCGACAAGTGGCAGTACCAGCAGCCGCTGCTCGCCGACCCGGCGCTGAAGCCGGACGCCGCGGACGTGGCCTCGGCGTCGGCCGCAGCCGCGGACCTGCTGCGGATCCGGTACTCCAGCCCCCTGTTCCGCCTCGGCGACGCCGGGACGATCCAGGAGCGGGTGGTCTTCCCGGTCGTCGGCGCCGACCAGGAGCCCGGGGTCGTGGTCATGCACCTGGACGACACGACGGGTGAGGACCTGGACCCGCGCTGGGAGGGTGTCCTGGTGGTGGTCAACGCGGGCCCGGAGGCTGTCTCGCAGACCGTCGACGGTCTCGTGGGCGCCGACCTGGCGCTGCACCCGGTGCAGGCCGCAGGGGCCGACGACGTGGTCCGGACGACCACGTGGGACGCTGCCGCGGGCACCGTGACGGCCCCCGCCCGAACCGTGGCCGTCCTGGTCCAGGACTGAGCCACGACCGACCAGCGTGGTGCGGGCCGCGGGCGCGGGGTGCGTTTTGACCCCGGGCGTCCGCGGCCCGTATCTTGAGGCGCTGTTGCGTGCATGCACCGCGTGCCCGCCTGCTCCGCACCCGAACCGCGCCGACCGGCACGGCCCCGGGGGAGCGAAACCACCGAACAAGACCGGCTGGACGAGGTAGACCTGTGCGCACGTACACACCCCGACACACCGACGTCGAGCGTAGCTGGCTCGTCATCGACGCCTCCGACGTCGTGCTCGGCCGACTGGCCAGCCAGGTCGCGCAGCTCCTGCGCGGCAAGCACAAGGCCATCTACGCGCCGCACGTCGACACCGGTGACTTCGTCGTAATTATCAACGCCGAGAAGGTGGCCCTGACCGGCAACAAGCGCGAGCAGAAGCTGGCCTACCGGCACAGCGGCTACCCGGGTGGCCTGAAGTCGATGGGCTACGTCGAGATGCTCTCCACCAGGCCCACCCGTGCGGTCGAGAAGGCCATCGCGGGCATGCTGCCCAAGACCACCCTGGGCCGTCAGATGATCGGCAAGCTCAAGGTCTATGCCGGCCCCGAGCACCCCCACGTCGCGCAGCAGCCGGTCCCTTTCCAGATCTCGCAGGTCGCGCAGCAGCAGTGACGCGCCCCGCCCACACCGCTCATGCGCCCGCTGAGCCCACCAGAACGAGGAAGTAGGACAGACGTGGTCGACGTCACCACCGACGCACCCGAGACCGACACCGAGGGGACCGACGAGTCCACCGAGGACTTCAGCGGCACCTACACGACCGAGTCGGTCGTAGAGGTCAAGAGCGGTGGGCAGAGCATCACCGCCCCCGGGGCGGCCGTCGGTCGCCGCAAGAAGGCCATCGCACGGGTGCGCATCGTCCCCGGTTCCGGCAACTGGACCCTGAACGGCCGGACCCTCGAGGACTACTTCCCCAACAAGGTCCACCAGCAGGAGGTCAACGACCCCTTCACGGTGACCGAGACCGAGGGTCGTTTCGACGTCATCGCCCGCATCGGCGGCGGTGGCCCCTCCGGCCAGGCAGGCGCCCTGCGCCTGGCGATCGCGCGCTCGCTCAACGGCATCGACGTCGAGGCGAACCGCGCCACGCTGAAGAAGGCCGGCTTCCTGACGCGCGACCCTCGTGCGGTCGAGCGCAAGAAGGCGGGTCTCAAGAAGGCTCGCAAGGCCCCCCAGTACAGCAAGCGCTGAACGAGCGGCACCGGGCACGGCTCGGCGGTACAGCCATGGCGAGGATCTTCGGCACCGACGGTGTCCGTGGTCGCGCGAACGTGGACGTCACCGCCGAGCTGGCGCTCGAGCTGTCCGTGGCGGCGGCCCATGTCCTCGTGGAGGGTCGCCCGGACACCGGTGAGCGTCCGCGGGCGATGCTCGCGCGGGACCCCCGCGCCTCGGGGGAGTTCCTGGCGGCCGCGGTCACCGCGGGCCTGGCCAGCTCGGGTGCCGACGTCGTAGACGTGGGTGTCCTGCCGACGCCGGGGCTGGCACACCTGGTCGCCACGCGTGAGGCGTTCGACCTGGGCGTGATGATCTCCGCGTCCCACAACCCGATGCCCGACAACGGGATCAAGTTCTTCGACAGGTTCGGTCACAAGCTCGCCGACGACGTCGAGGACGCCATCGCCGACCTGGCGGGCAGGCCGTGGCAGCGCCCGGTCGGTGCAGCCGTCGGGCGGGTCCACCACGACGTGGGCGCGGTGCAGGCCTACGCCGCCCACTGCGTCTCCTCGCTGCCGGGCACCTCGCCGCTCGCCGGTGTCACGGTTGTCGTCGACTGCGCGCACGGGGCCGCCTCGACCGCGGCCCCCAGCGCGCTGCGGGCCGCCGGTGCCACGGTCCACGTCATTAGTGCCGAGCCCGACGGCCTCAACATCAACGACGGCTGCGGCTCGACCCACCTGGGCCCGCTGCAGGAGGCCGTGCTGGCCCACGGGGCCGACGCCGGGGTCGCCTTCGACGGCGACGCCGACCGGTGCCTGGCCGTGGACCACACCGGTGCCGAGGTCGACGGCGACCAGATCCTCGCCGTGCTCGCCCTGGCGATGAAGGAGCAGGGCCGCCTGCACGAGGACACCGTGGTCGCGACCGTGATGAGCAACCTCGGCCTGCGCCTGGCCATGGACGCCCACGGCGTGAACCTCGTGACGACCGCCGTGGGCGACCGCTACGTCCTGGAGGCGATGCGCGAGGGCGGTTGGTCGCTGGGCGGCGAGCAGTCCGGCCACGTCGTCATGCCGCAGTGGAACACCACCGGCGACGGGCTGCTGACCGCCATGCACCTGCTGCACCGGTTGGCCACGACGCGCCGCTCGCTGGCCGACCTCGCCGGCGTCCTGACCCGCCTGCCGCAGGTGCTGCTGAACGTGCGGGGCGTCGACAAGGTTCGCGCGGGCAGCGACCCCGACGTCGCCGGTGCCGTCGAGGCCGCGGAGCAGGAGCTCGGCCGCACCGGGCGGGTGCTGCTGCGGGCGTCGGGGACCGAGCCGCTGGTCAGAGTCATGGTCGAGGCGCCGGACCTGCCCAGCGCGCAACGTCATGCGGAGACCATCGCCGCCGTGGTCAGCAGCCGGTTGTCGCTGGCCTGAACAAGGCTGTGAGAGCGGCCGCATGTCACATGGGGGCGGAGCGGTGCCGGCAATGGTCGCTGGGCTGATACGCCGCTGGTGCACCTGGGGCTCGTGGTCCGGCGTGCATCAGCAGCGTGCGGACGAGCACGATGACGGCCGTCGTCAGGAGGGCGGACCAGGAGGCGGATGCGCTCAGGCGCAGCAGACCTGCTGCGAGCAAGAACTCCAGCAGCATGGTGAGACCTTGTCGGACGTCGCCGGTGCGGACCGCGACCGCGACGCCTGTCAGGACGCCGGTGGCAGCGCAGAGGACGGCCGCCTGCTGCACCAGCAGCGTCACGCTTCCTCGTTCCCGAGCTCGGAGCGCTCCTTCTCGATCTCGCGGCCCAGGAAGTAGTTGAGCAGCGTGCGGATGGCGGCGATCGCCGCGAGCTTGCCGATCTCCTCGAACGTCGGTGCGACGGCGGTGCTGAGGACGTCGCTGGCGAGCTGGAACTCCAGTCCCAGGGCGAGGTAGCGGCTCCGCCGCAGCCGCACCCGGACGAACGCGCGGCTCGGGTGCCGGCTCACCAGGGCACGGACGAAGGACGCGGCAGCCAGCACTGCTCCGATGAAGATGATGAGCGCCCCCGCGGCCTCCACGAGGCGGACCAGGAGGTCGACGTAGTTCCGTAGGACCTCTTCCCGCAGTAGACCCGCGGGGAAGCCGCTCTCGCCCTGCGCCAGGGCCATGCTCAGGGCTGTCGGCATGATGCTCAACGAGTGCCCTCTCGACGGCTGCTCAGCACGCGACGGCTCACCGGCTCACCCCGTTCACGGCGACAGGGTTGCAGATGGCAAGCTCCCGATCGAGAGCCCTGTGGTGGGTGGGAGGCTCGAGTCACCTGCCCGGGGGTCTGCTGGGAGGTCTGCCGCCTGAGCCGAGCCAGGCCGGATCGCAGGCCAGCGACACGTTCCTCGACCGATCACGAGTGGGCGCGCACGACGGCGTCCTCAGAGGGTCGTCGGTGGGAGACCGACCGGTGTCGCACCAGCCAGCGTGGCTCCGGGCACATCGCGATCTCGCGACGTGCGCCGGCGAGGGGTCACGCGAAGAGTCAGTCAGCCTGACGGAGGGCGGAGGTACGGCGGAGCCGCACCTCCTCGGGGCTGCATGCCGTTCCCCCAGCGCGAGCGCGGGTCGGGTCTCGAACGTGTCGAGACCCGCACCGCGGACTCCAGGGTCCTCTGCTGGCGCTGCCGCGCGGCGCGCCGGCGTCGGTTGGCGGCGCTCTCCCGCCCGGCCGTGCTCCGCGAACGGCCCGCGGCCGTCAGCTCGGCCTGCCGGTGGCGCACGATCCCTGTCGTGGCCGCGAAGGCCCTGCGGAAAAGGCGTTGCGCGAACCGGGCGTCGGGCGCACCGTGATGCCCGTGACCACCACAGCGCAGCAGCTCCGAGAGATCGGACCGGGCTCCCCGCACTTCGCCCCTTTCGTCCAGCTCATGGAGGACATCGACCGCGAGACGGTCGGTGACGCCTACGAGCAGCAGGAACCCGGGTTCCAGGCCGCGTCATGGCGTACCGCCAACGGCAGCTGCGTCGCCTGGGTCGTGGTCGAGGAGGGTGCGGTGGTCGCCTTCGCCAAGTCGTTCCTGCCCGAGAAGGACAACACCCACCTCGTCGAGCTGGAGATCGGCACCGCCGCCGCCCACCGAGGCCGCGGCCACGGTCGTGCGCTGCTCGGGGCGGTCGTCGAGCACGCCCGGGCCCACGGCCGCGACACCGTCGTCGGCGGCACGGGTGTCCGTCCGGACCCTGCGGAGGCCTGGGCCTTGCACGAACGGGCGGTCGCCGACCCCACGGTCACCAACCTGCCCGTGGTCGGTGCCGAGCTCGGGATGTCGTTCGCCCTCGCCAGCGGGGCGGACCTGGTCCAGACCGATGTGCGCAGCCAGGTCGTGCTGCCGGTGCCCAGGGACGTGCTGGCCCGTCAGGATACCGAGGTCGCCGCCCACGCGACGGGCTACAGCAGCCGTACCTGGTCGCGCAGCTGTCCCGACGACCTGCTCGGTGACCGTGCCGCCCTGGCCGCCCGGATGGACACCGACCCCCCGCTGGGCGACCTGGACTGGCGGCCGGGGGAGTGGGACGAGGAGCGGATGCGGGGCACCTACGCCGACTGGGAGCGCAGGGGGCTGCAGGTGGTGGGTGCCGGTGCGCTGGACGGGCAGGGCCGGATGGTCGCCTTCAGCGAGATGGGCAGGGACGAGCGCAGCCCCACCGTCGCCTACCAGTTCGACACCATCGTGGACCCCGGGTACCGCGGCCACCGGCTCGGGATGCTGGTCAAGTCCGCCACCGTAGGGGTGCTGCAGGAGCAGATGCCCGAGGTCACCCGCGTGGAGACGTGGAACGCGCTGGAGAACGGTCCGATGCTGCGCGTCAACCGGGCGATGGGCTTCGTCCCGGTCGGGCTGTACTCGCTGTGGCAGCTCCGTATCCCGTGGGCCGGCCGGGGCTCAGACCTTGCGGAGGCGGACCCGGCGGACCGAGTGGTCGGGCCCCTTGGTCAGCACCAGGCTCGCCCGACCCCGGGTCGGCAGGACGTTCTCTCGCAGGTTCCGCTCGTTGATGTCGAGCCAGATCCGCTCGGCCGTCACCCGGGCCTGCTCGTCCGACAGCTCCGCGTAGCGACGGAAGTACGACTCGGGCCGGGCGAACGCCGTCAGCCGCAGCCGGAGGAACCGTTCGACGTACCACGAGCGGACGTCGTCCACCCGGGCGTCGACGTAGATCGAGAAGTCGAAGAAGTCGCTGACGGCGACCCCCTGCCGGCCGTCGGCGCGTACCCGGGCGGGCTGCAGGACGTTGAGCCCCTCGACCACCAGGATGTCGGGGCGTCGCACGGTGACCTGGGCGCTCGGCACGATGTCGTAGGTCAGGTGGGAGTACACGGGCGCGGTGACCTTGGGCACGCCCGACTTGACGGCCTGGACGAAGCGCAGCAGGGCGCGGCGGTCGTAGGACTCGGGGAAGCCCTTGCGCCCCATCAGCCCGCGGCGCTCCAGCTCGGCGTTGGGGTACAGGAACCCGTCGGTGGTGACGAGCTCCACCCGTGGGGTCCCCGGCCAGCGGGCGAGCATCTCGCGCAGCAGGCGGGCCGTCGTGGACTTGCCCACCGCGACGGACCCGGCGACCCCGATGAGGTACGGCGTGCGGGCCGGGGGATGCTCGCCCAGGAACGTGGAGGTCGCCTCGCGCAGGCCGTCGTTGGCCTCGACGTACAACGTGAGCAGGCGCGACAGCGGCAGGTACACCTCCTGGACCTCGCGCAGGTCGACCCGGTCCCCGAGGCCCTGCAGGCGCACGACGTCGTCGGCGTCCAGGGTCATCGGCGTGCTGCGCCGCAGCCGGCTCCACGCCTCCCGGTCGAACTCGACGAACGGCGAGGGACCCGTCGACTCGGCCGCCTGGGCCCCGACCGGTCCCCTGGCGGGGGGCGGCGGCACGTGCGGGACGGCGGGGACCACGCCCCCATCCTGCCGGGCGCGCGAGGGTGCGCGGTCCCACGACCCACCCGGTGGGTGCTCCTAGACTCCCCGGCATGTGCGGAATCGTCGGGGTCAGCGGAGGTAGCGGTGCGCCCAAGGCCCTAGAGGTCGTCCTCGGCGGGCTCAGGCGGCTGGAGTACCGGGGCTACGACTCCGCGGGGGTCGCGCTGCTGTGCGAGGACGGCATCCACGTCGCCAAGCGCTCAGGTCGCCTCGCCCGCCTCGTCGACGCCGTCACCACGGCCGAGACCGACGCCGCCGTGCCCGCCTACTCCGCCCGGACCGGTATCGGGCACACCCGCTGGGCCACCCACGGCGGACCGACCGACGCGAACGCCCACCCCCACCTGAGCGAGGACGGCGCCGTCGCCGTCATCCACAACGGGATCATCGAGAACTTCGCCCGGCTGCGCGCCGAGCTGACCGCCGAGGGCGTCGTGCTGCTGTCGGAGACCGACACCGAGGTCGTCGCGCACCTGCTCGCACGCCGCCTGCAGGCCGGGGGCACCGACCTCGCCGGCGCCATGCGCGAGGTCGTCCAGCGGCTGGAGGGCGCGTTCACGCTGCTGGCCGTGTGGCGCGAGCAGCAGGACGTCGTCGTCGGCGCCCGGCGCTCGTCCCCGCTGGTGGTGGGCGTGTCCGACGACGCCACCTACCTGGGCAGCGACGTCGCCGCGTTCATCGACCACACCCGCGAGGCCGTCGAGCTCGGTGAGGACCAGGTGGTCGAGGTCCGCCCGGACGGGTTCAGCATCACCACCTTCGACGGCGCACCCGTGCAGGGCCGGCCCTTCCGGGTGACCTGGGACGCCGCGGCCGCCGAGAAGGGCGGCTACGACACGTTCATGGCGAAGGAGATCGACGAGCAGCCGACCGCAGTCGCCAACACCCTCCGGGCCCGCTCCGACCTGGACGGCCGGCTCGTCCTGGACGAGATGCGGATCGATGAGTCCGTGCTCGCCGCGGTCGAGAAGATCGTCATCGTGTCCTGCGGGACGTCGTCTTACGCCGGGATGGTGGCCAAGTACGCCATCGAGCGCTGGTCGCGGCTGCCGGTGGAGGTCGAGTACTCCCACGAGTTCCGCTACCGGGACCCGGTCATCGGCTCCCGCAGCCTGGTCGTGGCGATCAGCCAGTCCGGGGAGACCATGGACACCCTGATGGCGGTGCGTCATGCCAAGCAGCTCGGGGCCACGGTCGTGGCGATCTGCAACACCCACGGCTCGACCATCCCGCGGGAGGCCGACGGCGTGCTGTACACCCATGCCGGCCCCGAGGTCGCGGTGGCGAGCACCAAGGCGTTCGTCGCGCAGATCACCGCCACCTACCTGCTCGGGCTCTACCTGGCACAGCTGAACCAGCGGATGAGCGGCGAGGACATCAGGGCCGTCCTGGACGAGCTCCACGCCGTCCCGGACAAGATCCAGCAGGTCCTCGACGGCTCCGACCACGTCCGTCGCATCGCCCGCTGGATGGCCGACACCCGCTCGGTGCTGTTCCTCGGCCGCCACGTCGGCTTCCCGGTGGCGCTGGAGGGGGCGCTGAAGCTCAAGGAGCTCGCCTACATCCACGCGGAGGGCTTTGCCGCAGGCGAGCTCAAGCACGGCCCCATCGCGCTGATCGAGCCCGGTCAGCCCGTGTTCGTCGTCGTGCCCAGCCCGCTGGGGCCGGAGTCCATCCACTCCAAGGTGATCTCCAACATCCAGGAGATCCGGGCTCGCGGGGCCCGCACCATCGTCATCGCGGAGGAGGGGGACGAGGACGTCGTCCCCTACGCCGAGGAGATCATCCGCGTGCCGCGGACCCCGGCGCTGCTCGCCCCGCTGGTGACCGTGGTCCCGCTGCAGGTGTTCGCCTGCGAGCTGGCGACCGCGAAGGGGCTGGACGTCGACCAGCCGCGCAACCTCGCGAAGAGCGTGACGGTCGAGTGATCGTGGGGGTGGGCACCGACGTCGTCGACATCGACCGGTTCATGGCCCAGCTGGGCAGGGCGCCGGGTCTGCGGGCGCGGCTGTTCACGGAGCGGGAGCGCGACCTGCCGCCCGCCTCGCTGGCAGCGCGGTTCGCGGCGAAGGAGGCCATCGCGAAATCCCTCGGTGCACCGGTGGGGCTGCGCTGGCACGACTGCACGGTGACGCGCGAGGTCGACGCGGCGCCCACGGTGCACGCCAGCGGGACGGTGGCGGCCCGGATGGTCGAGCTGGGTGTGGCCCGGCTGCACCTGAGCCTGTCCCACGACGCGGGGATCGCCTCGGCCACCTGCATCGCCGAGGCCGACCCGGCACCGGGCCGCTGATGGCCGGGGCGCTCGAGGCGGGCGGCCCGGTCGGCGAGGGCGACCTGCTCGACCGGGGCAGCCTGCTCGGCGGTGACGGCCTGCTCGAGGGGTTCGACGCCGCCGACGTCGCCGCGGCGGACCGGGCCAGGCTGTCCGAGGGCGCCGACCTGATGGCGGTCGCCTCGGCAGCCCTGGCGCGCGCATGCGCCACCCGCCTGCGCGAGGTGTGCGGCCGGGTCGCCGGCACCAGGGTCGTGCTGCTGGTCGGGTCGGGCAACAACGGCGGGGACGCGCTGCTGGCGGGCGCGCGGCTGCGCCGGCGAGGCACGGGCGTGACGGCACTGCTGTGCGGGGGCGGCCACCACGAGGCGGGGGCCGTCGCGCTGGCCCGCGAGGGAGGGGAGCTGCTCAGGGTCCCCGACCCCGACTCCGACGGCACCGGCCCCGACGGCGAGGCCCATGGGGGCCTGCCGGCCCGCGCCCGGGCGGCCCTGGCTGCTGCGGACCTGGTCGTCGACGGGCTCCTCGGCATCGGCTCCCGGGGGGCGGTACGAGGTGCCGGGGGGCTCGTCCTCGCCGCGCTCACCGCAGCGCCGGACAGCCCGTGGGCGTCGCCGCGGCCCCGGTCCGTGGTCGCCTGCGACCTGCCGAGCGGGTTGGACCCCGACACGGGGCTCACCGCCGCAGCGGTGCTGCCGGCCGACGTCACTGTCACCTTCGGCGCCGCGAAGACGGGCCTGCTGCTGCCGTGGTCGCAGCATCTTCTCGGCCGCCTCGTGGTCGTCGACCTGGGCCTGCGTCCCCACCTTCCCGCGCGTCCCGCCGTGCGCAGGCTCGTGCCCGGCCAGGACCCGGGAGCAACCGGCGAGCTGCTGGGAAGGGTCTGGCCGTGGCCGTGGCGTGAGGCCGACAAGTACTCCCGGGGGGTCCTGGGGGTGGCTGCCGGCGAGGCCGCCTATCCCGGCGCGGCGGTGCTCGCGGTCCGCGCCGCCACCCGCACCGGCGCAGGGATGGTCCGCGTCGTACCGCCGGTCGGGGCGCCTGATGTCGGACGGCTCGTGCTGGAGTCCGTGCCCGAGGGCGTGGTCCAGCCGCTGGAGGACGTCGGTCGGGTGCAGGCGTGGGTGGTCGGGCCCGGCACGTCGGGGGGGCCCGACCCGCGTGCCGCGCACGTCCTGGTGGCGGCCGACGAACCTGCGGTCGTGGACGCCGGTGCCCTGACCCTGCTGGCCGAGGCCGTGGTGGCGGGCACGCTGCGACGACCGGAGAGACTGCTGCTGACCCCTCACGCCGGGGAGCTGGCCCGCCTGCTGCAGGCCCTCGGTCCGGCCGAGGCGGACCAGCAGGCTCCCGATGAGGACCGGGCCGGCGCGGGCGGGCGGTGGCAGGGTGCGAGGGCGGCCGCGGCCCGGACAGGTGGCACCGTGCTGCTCAAGGGTGCCGACACCCTCGTCGTGTCGCCCGACGGGACCACGGTCGTCGTGCCGGGCGGCCCGCCGGCGCTGGCCACGGCAGGCGCGGGCGACGTGCTCGCCGGGGTCGCCGGGGCCGCGCTCGCGGCCGGGCTCCCCCCTGCGACGGCCGGTGTGCTGGCAGCCCACGTCCACGCCGTCGCCGCGCACCGGGCCGGTGGCCTGGGCCCGCTGCACGCGAGCGCGGTCGTCGCGGCGGTCGCGGCGGTCCTGACGGGCGCACACCCGGACTCCTGGGACCATGGGTGACGTGAATGGACCGACGACAGCGACACCCGGGGGCCCCCTCACGTGGACCTCGGACCGGGGTGAGCTGCACCTGAGACGGGGTGTCGACGTCGGAACCGGCTGCGTCGTGGTCGACCTGGACGCCGTGGCATCCAACGTCGCCTCGCTCGCAGCCCGGACCGGTCGTCCCGTCCTGGCGGTGGTCAAGGCGGACGCGTACGGCCACGGCCTGGTGCCCGCCGCGCGGGCCGCGCTCGCCGGCGGCGCCACCTGGCTCGGGGTCGCCCAGCTGGACGAGGCGTTGAGCCTGCGGGACGCGGGCGTCGACGCACCCCTGCTGGCCTGGCTGCTGTCGCTGGAGCGGGAGCCCGTCGCCGCAGCGCTGCGCCGACAGGTGACGCTCGGGCTGTCCCACCCCGGCCAGCTCGCTACGGTGCTCGACGCCGCGCGCGCCAGCGGTCAGGTCGCCGACGTGCACGTCAAGGTCGACACCGGGCTGAACCGCAACGGGGTCCCACTGGCGGACCTGCCCGCGTTCGCCCGCGAGCTGGCCGGGGCGGAGCAGGCCGGCCTGCTGAGCGTCGGCGGCATCTTCAGCCACCTGGCGTGGGCGGACTCACCGCGGCACCGCACCGTCGACCGGCAGGCGCGGCTGTTCGGCGAGGCCGTGGAGGTGGTGCGTGCCGCCGGGCTGCGGCCCACCTGGCGGCACCTCGCGAACTCCGCGGCGACCCTGACCCGCGCCGACCTCCACCTCGACCTGGTGCGGCCCGGTCTCGCGGTGTACGGCCTGTCCCCGGTCCCGGAGCTGGCGAGCGCGGCCGAGCTCGGCCTGCGCCCGGCGATGTCGGTTCACTCCCGCCTCGCCCTCGTCAAGTCCGTGGCCGCAGGGGACGGCGTCTCCTACGGCCACGTCTGGACCGCTCCGACCGACACGGTCCTGGGCCTGGTCCCGCTGGGTTACGCCGACGGCCTGCCCCGTGCCGCGACCGGCCGGGCCGAGATGTGGGTCGGTGGCAGGTCGGGTCGACGGGTCCCCGTGGTCGGCCGGATCTGCATGGACCAGGTCATGCTGGACCTCGGTCCGGACGCGGTCGAGCAGCTCGGTGACGAGGTGGTCGTGATGGGCCCCGGCGTGCGGGGCGAGCCGACCGCCGAGGACTGGGCGCAGGCCGCCGGCACGATCTCCTACGAGGTGGTCGCCCGGATGGGAGCTCGGCTGCCCCGCTACACCTCGGGGACCGCAGACCCCGTCCTGCCCGACCCGGAGCCGGTGCTGCTGGACCTGGACGGGCTGCCCGGCCACGACGGTGACGTCGACGTCGACTCCACGCGGGACCTGGACCCCGTAGACGCGTCCGAGGCCGACGAGGCCGACGAGACCGACGAGACCGACGAGGCCGACGAGACCGACGAGGCCGACGAGGCCGACGAGACCGACGACGGGTGGTCCGACGTCGCCGACGACCTCGGCGACCACGGGCCTGCTGCCACCGACGAGCGGGTGCCTGCTCGGGGGTCGTCGTGGTGACGACCTCGGCGCCCTGGCGCGTCATCGGGCTCGGCGCGGGCTTGACGGCGGCCGGTGTCGGCGTCGCCGCAGGGGTCACCGCAGACCGGTGGCGGCACCGCCGCCGCGCCGCGGAGGCGTCCTTCGACCGCGAGAGCCTCGCCATGCTCGGCAAGGTCCGCGGCGACCAGTACTCCCTGATCACCGAAGACGGGGCCCGGCTGCACGTCGAGGTCGACGAGCCGGAGGAGCCCGAGGGCGGTGCCTCCGACGCTGCCGAGCCGCCGCTGACCGTCGTGCTGGTCCACGGCTACGGCCTCAGCAGCCAGTCCTGGCACTTCCAGCGGTTGGCGCTGCGACAGCACCACCGGGTCGTGACCTTCGACCAGCGCGGTCACGGCCGCTCCGAGGCGGGCGCGCGGGGGAGCGCACGGATACCTCGGCTGGGCGCCGACCTCGAGGCCGTCCTGGAGGCGCACGTGCCGGAAGGGCCGGTGGTCCTGGTCGGGCACTCCATGGGTGGGATGACCCTGATGAGCCTGGCAAAGCTGCGGCCGGAGCTGTTCGGGACCCGGATCGTCGGGGTCGGCCTGGTCGCCACCAGCGGAGGAGACCTGGCCACGCTCGACTTCGGGCTGCCGGGCGGTGGGGCGGTCACCCGCGTGGCGCCGAACCTGCTGGCCCTGCTGGCCCGCCAGCCCGAGCTGGTGCTGCGCGGTCGTCGCATGGTCGCTGACATCGAGCGGCTCATCGTGCGGCGGTGGTCCTTCGCCTCGCCGGTGCCGTCGGAGCTGACCAGGTTCGTCGCGGAGATCATCTCCAGCACCAGCCTGGACGTCGTGTCCGACTTCCTGCCCGGGTTCACCGAGCACGACGAGATGGACGCGCTGTCGGTGCTGCAGGGCGTGGAGACCCTCGTCATGGTCGGCGACCGCGACCGGATGACCCCGCCCCGGCACTCCGAGGCCATCGTCGCGCTGCTGCCGCATGCGGAGCACGTGGTGGTGCGTCAGGCCGGTCACCTCGTGATGCTCGAGCACCCCGAGCTGGTGTCCGGGCACCTGCTTGACCTTGTCGATCGGGCGGTACGGGTGGTGCGATCCGAGGCGGGGGCGCGGGGGCAGGTGAGCCGGTCGGGGTCGGCTCCTCGACACCGTGCGGCCGAGGTCGTCCAGCGCCTGGTCGGGCGGCCCCTGGGGGGGCGCGGCACACGGCCGGGGGTCGAGCGTGGTGCCTGAGGCGGCGACCACGGCGACCGTCCCGGTGCAGCCTGCCGTCGAGGTCGAGGTCGAGGTCGAGGTCGAGGTCGAGGTCGAGTGCCGCTCGCCGCAGGCCACGCGAGCGCTCGCAGCCCGGCTCGGCGCAGGGCTGGTCGGTGGTGACGTGGTCGTGCTCACCGGCGAGCTCGGCGCCGGCAAGACGACGTTCGTGCAGGGTCTCGCCCGTGGGCTCGGGGTGAGTGCCCCCGTGACCTCGCCGACCTTCGTCCTCGCCCGTCACCAACGCCCGGACCCCAGCGGGCCACGACCGGGCGGGCCGGACCTCGTCCACGTCGACGCCTACCGGCTGCAGGGAGCCCTCGAGCTCGACGACCTCGACCTGGACTCGGACCTGGACCACGCCGTCGTCGTCGTCGAGTGGGGGCGGGGGCTGGCCGAGCGGCTCAGCCCGCGTCGCGTGGAGGTCGGCATCGACCGTTCCCGTGGGAGCGGCGACGGTCAGCCCGGTGACCGTCCGACCGGGGACGGTCAGCCCGGTGACCGTCCGACCGGGGACGGTCAGCCCGGGGACGGTCCGACCGAGGAGACTGACGACCCCGAGGACGAGCCCCGCGTCGTCCGCCTGCGGGTCGTCGGCGGCCACCCGCACCTCGACGGAGCCGCCCTCGCAGGCCTCGTCCGCCGCGAACACGAGCAGGAGGACGCATGCTGATCCTCGCCCTGGACACCTCGACCGCCACGGTGTCCGTCGCCCTCCTGGGTGCCGACGACGACCCTGTGAGTCCCCGAGCGGCACGTGACGTGCACGAGGGCAACCGTCCGGCAGAGCTCCTCGCCCCCACCATCAAGGCCGTGCTCGCCGATGCCGGGGTCGGCCCTGCCGACCTCACCGCCGTCGCAGCGGGTGTCGGGCCGGGGCCGTTCACCGGGCTGCGGGCCGGGCTGGTGACGGCGCGCGCCCTGGCCCACGTCGTCGGTGTCGGTGTCCACGGTGTCTGCAGCCTCGACGCGCTGCACGCCGCCGCCGTCGCAGCCGGGGGGCCAGCGTCGGCGGTGGTCGTCACCGACGCCCGGCGCCGAGAGGTCTACTGGGCCCGCTACCGCGACGGCCGTCGCCTCGGTGACCCGCAGGTCAGCAGCCCGACGGTCTGCGCCGAGGCCGCCCTGCAGGCGGGCGTGCCGGTGCTCGGCAGCGGTGCCGGGCTGCACGCCGAGGTCCTGCGCGCCGTCGGTGCCGACGTGGTCCTGGACGGCCCCCGGGGGCCGCTGCCGCTGGACCCGCCCGCCGCGTTCGTCGCCTCGCTCGCCCGGGACAGCCTCGCGGGGGCGGGCCTGCAGCCGTTGCCTGCCGACCCGATGTACCTGCGGCGCCCCGACGTCCAGGAGCCGGGCGCACCCAAGCGGGTCGGCGGGTGAGTCCGGCGGACCTGGTCCCCTCGATCACGCAGATGCGCTGGTGGGACCTCGACGACGTGCTGGCGGTGGAGGTCCCGTCCTTCGGGCCGGACGCCTGGAGCCGGGAGATGTTCCTCTCCGAGCTCGCCGAGCGCGGCAGCCGCCGATACCGCCTGCTGCGCGACCCGGGGTCGTCGGCGTTGCGCGGGTACGTCGGCGTGGCCGCCGCGGGTGCCGACGCCGACGTCCAGACCCTCGCCGTCGCACCGGGGCAGAGGGGTCGAGGGCTGGGGCGCACCCTCGTCGAGCTGGCGAAGGAGCAGGCGCGTGACGCCGGCGCCCGCCGCGTGCGGCTGGAGGTCCGGGAGGACAACGACGCGGCGCTCGCCCTCTACACCGCGACCGGCTTCCGGCCCCGCGGCCGTCGGCCGGGGTACTACGCCGGGGCGGCTGGAGGGCCGAGGACCGCAGCGATCCTCATGCAGGCCGACCTCGACCGGCCGGGCACGTGAGCGCACCACGGCCCGACGGCCCGCTCGTGCTGGGTATCGAGACCTCCTGCGACGAGACCGGTGTCGGGCTCGTGGTGGGCCACACCCTGCTCGCCGACGCGCTCGCGAGCAGCGTCCAGGAGCACGCGCGCTTCGGCGGCGTCGTGCCCGAGGTCGCCAGCCGGGCCCACCTCGAGGCGATGGTCCCCACCCTGGAACGGGCCTGCGCAGGGGCGGGCGTCGCCCTCCGGGACGTCGACGCGGTCGCCGTCACCTGCGGTCCGGGTCTCGCCGGTGCGCTCGTGGTCGGCGTGTCCGCGGCCAAGGCCATCGCGCTCGGCCTGGACCGACCGCTCTACGGCGTGAACCACCTCGCGGCCCACGTCGCCGTCGACACCCTCGAGCACGGTCCGCTGCCCGAGCCGGCCGTGGCGCTGCTGGTCTCGGGCGGGCACTCGAGCCTGCTCCGCGTCGACGACGTGACCGCCGAGGTCTCGGTGCTCGGCTCGACCCTGGACGACGCGGCGGGGGAGGCCTTCGACAAGGTGGCGCGCCTGCTCGGGCTGCCGTTCCCCGGCGGACCGCATGTCGACCGCGCCGCCCGGGACGGCGACGCTGCGGCTGTGCGGTTCCCGCGGGGCCTCACCGGGCGCGGTGCTGTGGCCAGGGACGGCACGGACCACCGCCACGACTTCTCGTTCTCCGGCCTGAAGACCTCGGTGGCACGCTGGGTGGAACGCGCCAGCGACGAGGGCCGCGACATCCCGGTCGCCGACGTCGCCGCGTCGTTCCAGGAGGCCGTCGTGGACGTGCTGTCCGCGAAGGCTGTCGCGGCGTGCCGCGAGGAGGGGGTCGAGCACCTGCTGCTGGGCGGCGGGGTGTCGGCCAACAGCAGGCTCCGCGTGCTGGTGCAGGAACGGGCGGCTAAGGCCGGCCTGCGGGTGCGTATCCCGCGGCCCGGCCTGTGCACCGACAACGGTGCCATGGTCGCTGCGCTCGGCTCGTTGCTGGTGGCGGCAGGTCGCGAGCCCTCGGGGCCGCACCTGGGCACCGACCCGTCGCTCTCGGTCACCCGGGTCCAGGGCTGAGGCACCGCGCTGCCCGCGCTACGGGGGGCTCGGGCAGAGCCGCGCTCAGACGCCTGGCAGCGGGTCGACGACCAGCACGACACGCGCCGACCCCTGCCGGGTCAGCACCACGGTCGCCTCGCCGCCGCCCCCGTCCAGGCGCAACGAGCGCCGCAGCTGGTCGGGGTCGACGGGGTTGCCGCGGCGTTTGACCACGACGCGACCCACCCCCTGCTCCCGCAGGTAGGACCGCAGCCGCTTGAGCCCGAACGGCATCACCGTGCGCACCGCGTAGGAACGAGCGAACGGTGTCGGCACGTGCTCGTCGGCAGTCACGAAGGCGATGGTCGGGTCCAGCAGGCGGCCGCCCACCTGGGTCGCGACGTGCCCCACGAGCCCGGCGCGGATCACGGCGCCGTCGGGCTCCAGGAACACCTCGCCGACCTCGCCGACGGCGGGCACCTCGAGGTCGGCGTCGGTGAGCGTCCCCACCTCCTGCACCTGGACGGCGCCGGCGTCCTCACCACCCGCCCCGCGGACGCTCCGCAGCAGCGTCGCGGACCGGCTCACCCCGGGCGTCGCCGCCGCACCCCACCACAGGACGGCCTCGACGACGTCACCGTCCACCGACGTCCACGCGGCCGTCCACCCTGCGGCCGGCCCACCGGGCGCCACCAGGTCCCGCTCCACGCCGGGGGCCACCTTGATGCCGACCGACGACACCCCGGAGCCTGCCAGCGCGAGCGCCCACGACAGCGGCGGCGACCACGTCTCGGGGTCGAACAGCCGCCGCCCGCCCAGACGGCGGGCCGGGTCGGCCCACACCGCGTCCACGCCGTCCGGCTCCCCGGGCGCAGCCAGTGGGAACCCGTCGGGGAAGTCCAGGGCGTCGCCGAGGTGGACCCGGGCGCGGGGCAGGTGGCGCAGGTTGACGGTGGCCACGGCGGCCGTCGCCTCGTCCTGCTCGACGGCCTCGACGGCGAGGCCCATCCCGGCCATCGCGAGGGCGTCCACCCCGATGCCGCAGCCCAGGTCGGCCACCCGGGTGGCACCCGCCCGGCGCAAGCGGTCGGCGTGGCGCGCGGCGACAGGCAGCCGGGTCGCCTGCTCCAGCCCGTCGGCGGTGAACAGCATGTCGTCGGCGAACGGGCCCAGCTTGTCGCGGGCCTGCGCACGGAGCCTGGACTGCGTCTGGGCGGCCGCCACCACCGGGGCGGGCGTGCCTGCCGCCCGCAGCCTGGCCCCCAGCGCCAGGGCAGCCGAGGCGTCGTAGGGCGGCAGCTGCTGCAGCAGGGCCCAGCCTTCCGGTCGCAGCAGCGGGGCCACGTCCTCCTCGGCACTCACCCCCCGATCCTGACAGTGCTGGAGGGGACCTCCCGCGGGGTCGTTTCTGGCACTCAGGTTGACCGAGTGCTAAGCCCTGGCTAGTGTCCCTCCTGGCACTCGACGGCATCGGGTGCCAACCGCCTGACGACGGGTCGGCACCCGCGACGACGTCCCGTCCACGGCGGACACCAGATCATTCGGTCGGCCATGAGGTCGATCGGCAAGTCGCGAAAGAGAGGCATTACGTGGCTGTCTCCATCAAGCCGCTCGAGGACCGGATCGTCGTGCAGACGCTCGAGGCCGAGCAGACGACCGCCTCCGGGCTCGTCATCCCCGACACCGCCAAGGAGAAGCCCCAGGAGGGCAAGGTCCTGGCGGTCGGCCCGGGTCGTTTCGACGAGGACGGCGAGAAGCGCATCCCGCTCGACGTCCAGGTCGGCGACACCGTGCTCTACAGCAAGTACGGCGGCACCGAGGTCAAGTACGGCGGCGAGGAGTACCTCATCCTCTCCGCCCGTGACGTCCTCGCCGTCATCGAGAAGTGACCTGAGCCCGACTTCACGGTCGTGACCCAGCGACGCTGACGACGCCGCCCCGGCCTCAGGCCGCGGGCGGCGTCCGTCGGTGGTCGCACCGAGTCACCCGCTCGTCCCCGGCGCCGCTCCGCGGTGCCCTCACCACCCGCAACCCCAGTGCCATCACCAGGAGTCTCATGTCCAAGAGCCTGTCCTTCGACGAGTCCGCAAGGAAGTCCCTCGAGCGAGGTGTCGACGCCCTCGCCGACGCGGTCAAGGTCACCCTCGGCCCCAAGGGCCGCAACGTCGTGCTCGCCAAGTCCTTCGGCCCGCCCGTCATCACCAACGACGGCGTCACCATCGCCCGCGAGATCGAGCTCGAGGACCGTTACGAGAACCTCGGCGCGCAGCTGGCCAAGGAGGCCGCGACCAAGACCAACGACGTCGCGGGCGACGGCACCACCACCGCCACCGTGCTCGCCCAGGCGATGGTCCACGAGGGCCTGCGCAACGTCGCCGCCGGCGCCTCGCCCGGTGGCCTCAAGCGCGGCATGGACGCAGCCGTGGCCGCCCTCGAGGCGCGCCTGGACGACATCGCCGTCGAGGTCACCGACTCCGCGTCGGTCGCCCACGTCGCCACCGTGTCCGCCCAGGACCCATCGGTCGGCGAGACGCTCGCCGAGGCCTTCGACAAGGTCGGCCGCGACGGCGTCATCACCGTGGAGGAGGGCTCCACCACCGGTGTGAGCCTCAACTTCACCGAGGGCATGCAGTTCGACAAGGGCTACCTGTCCCCGTACATGGTGACCGACACCGAGCGCATGGAGGCCGTCCTCAGCGATGCCCACGTGCTGCTGGTGGGCGGCAAGATCTCCACCGTCAAGCAGCTGCTGCCCCTGATGGAGAAGGTCCTGCAGACCTCCAAGCCCCTCTTCGTCGTCGCCGACGACATCGAGGGCGAGGCCCTGTCGACCCTGGTCGTCAACAAGATCCGCGGCACCTTCACCGCCGTCGCCGTCAAGGCGCCGGGCTTCGGTGACCGCCGCAAGGCGATGCTGCAGGACATGGCGGTGCTCACCGGTGCGCAGGTCGTCACCGCCGACGTCGGGCTCGACCTGGAGCAGGTCGGCCTCGAGGTGCTGGGTTCTGCCCGTCGCATCGTCGTCACCAAGGACGAGACCACCATCGTCGACGGTGGTGCCGAGGCCTCCGAGGTCTCCTCTCGCATCGGCCAGATCAAGGCCGAGATCGAGCGGACCGACTCCGACTGGGACCGCGAGAAGCTCCAGGAGCGCCTCGCGAAGCTGTCCGGTGGCGTCGTGGTCATCGAGGTCGGTGGCCACACCGAGGTCGAGGTCAAGGAGCGCAAGCACCGTGTCGAGGACGCGGTGTCCGCTACCCGTGCCGCGATCGAGGAGGGCATCGTCGCCGGCGGCGGCTCGGCCCTCGTCCACGCACGCACCGCGCTCGAGGGTGACCTCGGTCGCACCGGTGACGAGGCCGTCGGCGTCGCCATCGTGCGCCGTGCCGTCAGCCGCCCGCTGTGGTGGATCGCCGCGAACGCGGGCCACGAGGGCTCGGTCGTCGTCGACAAGGTCGCAGCCCTGCCCCCGGGCCAGGGTCTGGACGCTGCGACCGGCGAGTACGGCGACCTGATCGCGGGCGGCATCGTCGACCCGGTCAAGGTGACCAAGGCCGCCCTGCGCAACGCCGCCAGCATCGCGGCGATGGTGCTGACGACCGAGGCGCTCGTGGTGGAGAAGCCCGAGCAGTCCGAGGGCAGCGGCAGCCACGGCGGCCACGGCCACTCGCACTGACAGCCGGCCCGAGGACCCGCCCGCCGGGTCCTCGGGCAGGCACGACGAAGGCCCTCACCGGATGGTGAGGGCCTTCGTCGTCCGCTGGGTCCATCGCTCGCTCCCCAGGCGTGCAGGGAGCGGCCTGACGGCCGTTGCTCGCGGCAGAGCTCAGCTGACGGCGGCCAGCTTGCGCCCGCGCGAGTAGGCGGCCTCACGCTCGTCCTCGGTCATACCGCCCCACACGCCATAGGGCTCGCGGACGGCTAGGGCGTGCGCACGGCACTGCGCCAAGACCGGGCAGGCCTGGCAGATGGCCACTGCAGCGGCGTCGCGGTTGCGGCGGGCGGGACCGCGCTCGCCCTCCGGGTGGAAGAACAGCGTGGTCTCCTCGCCGCGGCAGGCGCCGTCCATCTGCCACTCCCACACCTCGGCGATGGGGCCTGGCAGTCTCGAGATCTCGGCCATGGTTCCTCCTGCGTAGCGTGGACGGCCGGAGCCGCTCGGTCCCGGATCTGGTCGACTCCGGTGTCGTTCGTCCGTTCGTGAACAACGTACCAACCGCTTCATACATTGTTCAAGATGTGGGGAGCAGTTGTTCAGGCATGATCCAGAGCCGAAGATGCGGCTGACATGGGTGCTATGCCCCCTCCCAGGCGTTGCATGTGCGATCTAGGCCACCTGTCGACACAATCGCTCCATGGTCGAGTCATCGGTGGGTCAGCGTCGGGGGGACCCCACGCCCCTCCCGATGCTGACCGTCGCCGCGGTGGCCCGCCGGCTCGGGGTCGCGCCGGCCACCCTGCGCACCTGGGACAGGCGTTACGGCCTCGGTCCCTCGGAGCACACGGCTGGCTCGCACCGCCGCTACTCCGGTGTCGACGTGGCGCGGTTGATGATGATGCGACGGCTGACCCTGGAGGGCGTCCCGCCGGTGGAAGCGGCCTCCTACGCGCGCAGCAGCGACGTTCGCGAGGACCTCGGCATCGCCAGCGTGACGGCGCTCGCGAGCCGGCCCGTGCCCGTCGGGGGCCCGGTCCCCGCCCGGCGCGAGGACAGGCGCCCGGGGGACCGTGACGAGCGGGACGAGCGGGACGAGCGGGACGAGCGGGACGAGCGGGACGAGCGGGACGAGCCGGACGGGCAGAACGGCACCTCCGCCCTCGCGACCAGGTTGGCCGATGGCATCCCTCGCGGGGCTCAGGAGCTGCTGGTCGCCGACCGCGACGACCTGTCCCACCGGCACGGACCGGGTGGGTACACCGCCGACCTGTTCGACGACGCCGATCCCGGTCGTCCCCCCCGGGGGCGGGCGGGGGGTGGTCGTGTGGTGTCCCTGCCCGACGGGACGCCGGCCGCCCGCGGGCTCGCCAGGGCCGCGATGGCCCTGGACTCCCACGAGTGCATCCGGTTGATCCGGCAGCAGGTGGAGCGGCACGGCACGGTGTCGACGTGGGACCACCTCATCAGCCCCGTGCTGGTCGCGGTGGGGGAGCGGTGGCGCACCACCGGTCAAGGCGTCGAGGTCGAGCACGTCCTCAGCGAGAGCATCCTGTCGAGCCTGCGCACGGTCAGTGCGAGCCTGCGCCACCCCCGCAACAGCCGACCCGTCCTGCTCGCCGCGGCGGAGGAGGAGCAGCACGGCCTCCCCCTCCACGTGCTGACGGCAGCGCTGGCGGAGCACGGCGTCGCCTCGCGGCTGCTGGGGGTGCGGGTGCCCCGCACAGCCCTCGCCAATGCCGTCCGTCGCAGCGGGCCCGCCGTCGTCTTCGTCTACGCGCAGATGCGGGTCGACGACGCGGAGCAGCTCCAAGGGCTGCCCCGGCTGAGACCCAGCCCGCTGCTGCTGCTGGGAGGACCCGGCTGGAACGGCGTCGACACCCCGCCCGGTGCGGAGCGTGTCGCCGACCTGGCGCAGGCCACCGAGCGCATCACCACGGCCGTCGGCGCCTGAGCCCCGGCCGTCGGCGTCTGCACGCGGGGGCTCAACCCCGGCTGACCTGGTGCCGATGGAGCATCAGGAGCACCCGGACGGGTGCGGACAAGGAGCAGACCCCGTGGCAACCGTCCTGGTCGTCGACGACACACCGGTCGTGCGTGAGCAGCTGCGCCGCGCCGTGGCCGGTCTTCCCGGCATCACCCGCGTGGTCGGAGCCGCCTCCGGGGAGGAGGCGTTGTCGCGCTGGCCGGTGGAGCGTCCCAGCGTCGTGCTGCTGGACGTCCGCATGCCCGGGATCGGTGGTGTCGAGACGGCCAAGCGCCTGCTCACCCGTCACCCCGAGGCCAACGTGCTGATGACCACCATGGCCGAGGACGCCGACGGCCTGGCCCGGGCCATCTCCGCCGGGGCCCGCGGGTACGTCGTCAAGGACGCCAGCCAGGAGGAGCTGTCGATCGCGCTCGCCGCGGCGCTCAGCGAGGCCGCCCGGCGGCAGCTGCCGAGCCAGTCCCGTGGCCGTGACGGCGCCACCGTGCAGCTGACGGAGCGTGAGGTGCAGGTCCTGGACGGCATGTCCCGTGGCTGCAGCAACGCAGCTATCGGCCGCGAGCTGTTCCTGTCAGAGGACACCATCAAGACCCACGCCCGCCGTCTGTTCCGCAAGCTCGGCGCCGCCGATCGTGCGCAGGCGGTGGCGACGGGGTTCCGGATAGGCCTGGTCCGCTGAGCGCCCCGGGCGAGAGCGGCCCGCGGAGGTAGGCTCGCGCCGACCCGTGCACCGGCTTGCGGGGTGTAACGGCGGACGGGGTCTGCTCGATGTCGGACTCGGAGTCCCGCGACCTCCCGGTCGACGACGGCGAGCCTGGCCTGTGGTCACGGCTGGTCGTACGAGCCGTGGCGGGGGAGTCCGACGCGATCGAGACCCTCATCACCGGTGTGCGCACGCGGGTCCACCGCTACTGCCGAGCTCGGCTGCGTGGGTACCCCGGGGCCGAGTCGGCCGCGGACGACGTGGCTCAGGAGGTGTGTGTCGCCGTGCTCACGGCGCTTCCCCGTTACGAGGACACCGGTCGCCCCTTCGAGGCGTTCGTGTTCCGCGTGGCCGGGTTCAAGGTCGCCGACGCCCAGCGTCAACTGCTCGGGCGGGAGCAGCCCGTGGGCGAGGTCCCCGACTCGGAAGCCCTGTCCCTCGCCGACAGCCCCGAGCGCAGCGCCGTCGTCTCGACCGAGGCCGACCGCGTGACGCGGGCGATGGAACAGCTCCCGGGCCAGCAGCGGGAGGTGCTCATCATGCGGGTCGCCGTCGGGATGTCGACCGCGGAGACCGCCGCCGCCCTGGGGATGAGCCCCGGTGGCGTCCGCGTCACCCAGCACCGTGCCCTGACCCGGTTGCGCGCCCTGGTGGGCGCAGGGTCGCAGGAGGACGCATGAGCGCCGGGGAGGAGGGTTCCCCCGACCGGCAGGACGCGTCCGTGGCGGCGGTGCTCGGCACCGACGCGCTGGTCGACTCCCTCGGCCGCAGAGAGGTGCCCGGCACCGGCGCCGCCGACCCCGTCGCGCTGCTCCTCGTGGGCTGGGTCCGCGTCATCGACGGCGAGGTCGGCGTCGCGACGGCAGCGCCCACCCGGTCGGTGTCGGGCGGGTCCCCGGTCGCCCGCACGGCGGCAGCAGGCGTGCCCGAGGGGACCGGGCCCGAGGGGACCGGGCTCGCGCAGGCGGGAGCGACCGGTTCGCGCGGCACGGGGGTCGTGGCCGGGTGGCGGGCTCGGACCCCTCGGCGGGCTCGTGCGCCCTGGTGGGTCGTGCCCGCCGCTGCGGCGACCATGATGGCCGTGCTGGCGGTCGGGGTGGGCTGGCAGCAGGGCGCGCCCGCCGTCGTGGAGACGGCCGAGGCGACGACCGAGGAGTCGTTCGAGGCGACGCTCGTCGCGGCGCTGCTGGCGGCGGAGGCCGGGGACGTGAGCCAGGCGCGGGTCCTGCTGGAACGTGCGGGCCTGCTGCTGTCGAGCCTCCCGGCAGAGGAGCGCGGCCGGTGGGAGGAGGCGATGGACGCCGCCGAGCGTGGGCTCGTCTCGGCCGAGGACGCCGTCCGCGGCGACACGTCGCTGCCGCAGCTGCTGGACGACGACCTGCCCGTCGGCGCCGTCCGCTCGCTGCTGGGCGCCCGCCCGGACGTGGCCGGCACCCGGGCGGCAGCACCGGGCGCCGTGCCGGGCAGCGACGCCCGTGACCGGTATCCGGCAGCGGCGACCCCCGCGACCCCGACGACCGGGGCCGCCCTGACGACGACAACGGCCACCGGGACCGCCGCGACCCCGACCGAGGCGGCCCCGGTCACCGCGACGCCGACCACTGCGGGACCGACCAGTGCGACACCTACCACCGCGAGACCGACCAGTGCGGGACCGACCAGTACGAGACCGGCCAGTACGAGACCGGCCACTGCGGGACCGACCAGTGCGAGACCGGCTACTGCGAGACCGGCTACTGCGAGACCGGCTACTGCGAGACCGACCGGTGCGAGACCGACCACCGAGGCGCCACGCGGCAGGCCCACCGCAGGCCCCGGCGCACGTCCGTCCACCGGCCGCCCCACGGCGACGCCGAACGGTCCGGCCATGGTCGTGCCCCCCGCCCCGGCGACGACCCCGCCGAGCACCTCCGCCGACCCCGACCCCGTCCCCACCCGCGCAGGCACGGGACGACCGAGCGACCGCGGTACCCCGCCTCGCGCGACCCCGTCCGGCGGGCCCGACGAACGGTCACCGACCACCGCGCCCACGACCCCCCGCGGCACCGTCGACCAGGGTCGCCAGGAACGGGGGGACCGAGGGCAGGGGCAACCCTGAGGACGGCCGACGGGCGCCCGGGCAGCACGCCCGCAGCGCCTACCATCGGTAGGTGGTATCCGAGCCCTCCCAGCCCGTCGTGCACGATCCTTTCGCCACCGTCGGTCTGACCTACGACGACGTCCTCCTCCTGCCCGGCGAGAGCGACGTGGTGCCCAGCGCCGCCAGCACCCGCACCCGCGTGTCCCGACGGATCGAGGTCGAGGTACCGCTGCTGTCCAGCGCCATGGACACCGTGACGGAGTCCCGCATGGCCATCGCGATGGCCCGTCAGGGCGGCCTGGGCGTGCTGCACCGCAACCTGTCAGCCGAGGACCAGGCCGTGCAGGTCGACCTCGTAAAGCGCTCCGAAGCCGGCATGGTCAGCGACCCGGTGACCACGTCTGCGACGGCCACCCTGCGCGAGGTCGACGAGCTGTGCGGCCGCTTCCGCGTCAGCGGGCTGCCGGTCGTGGACGATGCCGGGCAGCTGCTGGGCATCATCACCAACCGGGACCTCCGGTTCGAGTCCGACCCCGACCGCCGGGTCGAGGAGGTCATGACCCGGATGCCCCTGGTCACCGCGCCCGTCGGGACCGCCCCCGAGCAGGCCATGGCGCTGCTGGCCGCGCACAAGATCGAGAAGCTCCCCCTGGTCGACGGGACCGGTCGGCTGCGCGGGCTCATCACGGTCAAGGACTTCACCAAGCGCGAGAAGTACCCGCTGGCGACCAAGGACGACGTCGGACGGCTACGGGTCGCCGCGGCCATCGGCATCTTCGAGGACGCGTGGAAGCGGGCCATGCTGCTCGTGGAGGCCGGTGTCGACCTGCTCGTCGTCGACATGGCCCACGGGCACAGCAAGGCCGTCCTGGAGATGATCAGCCGGCTCAAGGCCGAGCCCTCCGTCGCCCACGTCGACGTGGTCGGCGGCAACGTCGCCACCCGGGCGGCGGCGGCCGCGCTGGTGGCGGCCGGGGTGGACGGTGTCAAGGTCGGCGTCGGACCCGGCTCGATCTGCACCACCCGCGTCGTCGCCGGGGTCGGCGTGCCGCAGGTGAGCGCGATCCACGAGGCGTCCAAGGCGTGCGCGCCCGCCGGTGTGCCGGTGATCGGCGACGGCGGCCTGCAGTACTCCGGCGACATCGCCAAGGCGCTGGTCGCCGGTGCCGACACCGTGATGCTCGGCTCGCTGCTGGCAGGGTGCGAGGAGAGCCCCGGCGAGCTCGTCCTGGTCAACGGCAAGCAGTACAAGTCCTACCGCGGCATGGGCAGCATCGGCGCGCAGCAGACCCGCGCCGGGGCCCGTTCGTTCTCCAAGGACCGGTACTTCCAGAACGACGTGGTCGTCGAGGAGGAGTTCGTCCCGGAGGGCGTCGAGGGCCAGGTGCCGTACCGGGGTCCGCTCGGTGCGGTCGCCCACCAGCTGGTCGGGGGCCTGCGGCAGTCGATGTTCTACGTCGGTGCCGAGGACGTCGGCCAGCTCAAGGCACGCGGCCGATTCGTGCGGATCACCTCCGCCGGTCTGAAGGAGTCCCACCCGCACGACATCCGGATGACGAACGAGGCCCCGAACTACACCGTCCGCTGAGCCCGGACCCGTCGGCTCCGACGGGTTGTCGACGTGGCGGTGGGTGCGGCAAGGTGCGGGTATGCGCATGTGCGCATCGGCAGCGGCGCCGTTCGGTTGCGCGCTGCCGTCCCAGCGAGCGAGGAGCGGCACGTGGCGTCCAACAGAGCAGTTGCGTACATCGGCCCGGGCACGGTCGAGGTCCAGGACATCCCCTACCCCAAGCTCGAGCTCCAGGACGGGCCGGGTGTCAACCCCGCCAACATCGGTCGCAAGACCGAGCACGGGGTCATCCTCAAGGTCGTCACGACCAACATCTGCGGCAGCGACCAGCACATGGTCCGCGGCCGCACCACGGCGCCGGAGAACCTCGTGCTCGGCCACGAGATCACCGGTGAGGTGATCGAGTGCGGCCGTGACGTGGAGTTCATCAAGGTCGGAGACATCTGCTCCGTGCCGTTCAACATCGCCTGCGGGCGTTGCCGCAACTGCAAGGAGGGCAAGACCGGTATCTGCCTCAACGTCAACCCCGCTCGACCGGGTGCGGCGTACGGCTACGTCGACATGGGCGGCTGGGTCGGTGGCCAGGCGGAGTACGTGATGGTCCCCTACGCCGACTGGAACCTGCTGAAGTTCCCCGACCGGGACCAGGCCCTGGCCAAGATCACCGACCTCACCATGCTGTCCGACATCTTCCCGACGGGCTTCCACGGTGCGGTCACGGCGGGGGTCAAGCCGGGCTCGACGGTCTACGTCGCCGGCGCCGGACCGGTGGGGATCGCCGCGGCGGTCGGTGCGCAGCTGCTGGGCGCGTCCGTGGTGATCGTGGCCGACCTCGTGGAGTCCAGGCTCGCGCAGGCCCGCAGCAACGGCTTCGAGACCGTCGACGTGTCCAAGGGCTCACCGCAGGACCAGATCGAGCAGATCCTCGGTGTGCCGGAGGTCGACGCAGCCGTCGACGCCGTCGGGTTCGAGGCCCGCGGCCACGGCGAGGGCGCCGCGACGGAGGCACCCGCCACCGTCCTGAACTCGTTGATGGACGTCACCGCGGCGGGCGGCGCGATCGGCATCCCCGGCCTGTACGTGACCGGTGACCCGGGTGGCGTCGACGAGGCCGCCAAGGTGGGGTCGCTGTCGCTGAGCCTGGGCACCGGCTGGGCCAAGTCGTTGTCGTTCACCACCGGTCAGTGCCCGGTGATGCGCTACAACCTGGGCCTCATGAAGGCGATCCTCGCCGAGCGGGTGCAGATCGCCAAGGCCGTCAACGCCACCGTCATCCCGCTGGCGGAGGCCCCCGCGGGCTACGCCGACTTCGACAGCGGTGCCGCTAAGAAGTACGTCATCGACCCGCACGGCATGGTGGCCTGAGGCTGCCAGGGCGCGGCCGTCGGGGCGGGTCGGTGGTGCTGCGGCGCCACCGGCCCGCCCCGACGGCGCGTCGGCACTAGGGTTTCGCGGGTGAATGAGATCGAGATCGGACGAGCCAAGCGGGGCCGGCGGGCCTACTCCCTGGACGACGTGGCCATCGTGCCCTCGCGCCGCACCCGGGACCCCGAGGACGTCTCCACCACGTGGCAGATCGACGCCTACCGCTTCGACCTGCCGCTGCTGGCCGCGCCCATGGACTCCGTGATGAGCCCGGCGACGGCGGTCGAGGTCGGTCGCCACGGCGGGCTGGGCGTCCTGGACCTCGAGGGGCTGTGGACCCGCTACGAGGACCCCGAGCCGCTGCTGGCGGAGATCGCCGGGCTGACCGCCGAGCGGGCCACCGCCCGGATGCAGGAGATCTACGCCGCCCCGGTGCGCGCCGAGCTCGTCGCGGCCCGGATCGCCGAGGTCCGCGCCGCAGGCGTCACCGTCGCCGGTGCCCTCAGCCCGCAGCGCACCCAGGAGCTCTGGCAGACCGTCGCCTCGGCGGGGGTCGACCTGTTCGTCATCCGCGGCACGACCGTGTCGGCCGAGCACGTGTCCGCTCGCAGCGAGCCGCTGAACCTCAAGCGGTTCATCTACGAGCTCGACGTCCCCGTCATCGTGGGCGGGGCCGCGACGTACACCGCCGCCCTGCACCTGATGCGCACCGGGGCGGCGGGCGTGCTGGTCGGCTTCGGCGGGGGCGCCGCGCACAACACCCGTCTCACGGTCGGCATCCACGCGCCGATGGCCACCGCGCTCGCCGACGCGGCCGCGGCCCGCCGCGACTACATGGACGAGTCCGGCGGCCGCTACGTGCACGTGATCGCCGACGGCGGTCTCGGTCGAAGCGGCGCCATCGTCAACGCCGTCGCGTGCGGCGCGGACGCCGTCATGCTCGGCACCGCGCTGGCCCGGGCGCAGGAGGCGCCCGGCGGGGGCTTCCACTGGGGCCCCGAGGCCCACCACCCGGTCCTGCCCCGCGGCGAGCGCGTCCGGGTCGGCACGGTCGCACCGCTCGCGGAGATCCTGCTGGGACCCGGTCGCAGCTCCGACGGCACCACCAACCTGTTCGGTGCGCTGCGCCGGTCGATGGCCACCACCGGGTACGTGGACGTCAAGGAGTTCCAGCGGGTGGAGATGGTCGTCAGCCCCTACCGGCCCGGCTGAGCCCGGTCCGGGCGGGGCGGGGCGGGGCCGGTCCGCTCCCGGGACCAGCCGAAGCTGTGCTGGACCGCCCGGGTCCAGTCCTCGTGCTCGCGGGCGACCCGGTCGGCCGCCATCACCGGCAACCACTCACCGGCCCGGTGCCAGTTGCTCCGCAGGCCCTCCAGGTCCGGCCACCAGCCGACCGCGAGGCCTGCGGCGTAGGCGGCGCCGAGCGACACGGTCTCGCTCACCATCGGGCGGACCACGGGCACCCCCAGCACGTCGGCGACGGTCTGCATCAGCAGGTTGTTGCTCGTCATGCCGCCGTCCACCCGTAGCGACCGCAGGCGCAGCCCGGAGTCGGCGTCCATGGCGTCCACGACGTCACGGGTCTGCCAGGCGGTCGCCTCCAGCACGGCACGGGCGAGGTGGCCGCGGGTGACGAACGACGTGAGGCCCACGACGACCCCGCGGGCGTCGGGACGCCAGTGCGGGGCGAACAGCCCCGAGAACGCCGGCACGATGTAGCAGCCGCCGTTGTCGGGCACAGTCAGGGCCAGGCCCTCGATCTCGGGTGCCGTGGTGATCATCCCGAGGCCGTCGCGGAACCACTGCACCAGCGAGCCCGTCACCGCGATGGCTCCCTCCAGGGCGTACGCGGCCGGGGCGTCGCCGAGCTTGTAGGCGACCGTTGGCAGGGTGCCGTGCCCGGCCACGACGGGGGTGCTGCCGGTGTTCATGAGCACGAAGGCGCCGGTGCCGTAGGTGCACTTTGCCTCGCCGGGCCCGAAGCAGGTCTGCCCGAACAGGGCCGCCTGCTGGTCACCCAGCGCCGCCGCGATCGGCACGCCCGGCACCACGTCGGTGAGGGAGCCGTACACCTCTGAGGAGGAGCGGATCTCGGGCAGGATCGCGGCCGGCACGCCCATCTCCTCGCACAGCCGGGGCGACCAGCAGAGCCCGGCGAGGTCCATCAGCATGGTGCGGCTGGCGTTGGTGACGTCGGTGACGTGGACCCCGCCGTCCACCCCGCCCGTTAGGTTCCAGACCAGCCAGGTCTCCATCGTGCCGAACATGACCTCCCCGGCCTCGGCCCGCTCCCGCAGCCCGGGGGTGGCGTCCAGCAGCCAGGCGATCCGCGGGCCCGCGAAGTACGTCGTCAGGGGGAGGCCGCACACGTCGCGGAACCGGTCCCTACCGCCGTCTGCCGCGAGCTCCTCGACGAGCCGCTCGGTCCGCAGGTCCTGCCAGACGACGGCGTTGCCGTAGGGCTCGCCCGTGCGCGGGTCCCACAGGACCGTGGTCTCACGCTGGTTCGCGATGCCGAGCGCCACCACCTGCCCCGGCCCCGCCGCGACACCCGCGACGGCCTCCGCGAGCACGCGACGGGCGTTGCGGAGGATCTCCCGGGCGTCGTGCTCCACCCAGCCGGGCCGCGGGAAGATCTGCCGGTGCTCCCGTTGGGCGACGGCGGCGAGCCGGCCGGCGTGGTCGAACATGATGCAGCGGGTGGACGTGGTGCCCTGGTCCAGCGCAGCGACCCAGCGCTCGGCGCGGGCGCTCACTGCTGCAGCTGCCGGGACAACGTCGCCGCCACCTCGCGGACGTGGCTGACGTAGCGCTCCCGCGGTCGCCCGTGGCCGTCGCAGACCCGCTCCGCGGGCCCGGTCAGCCCGACCGCCGCGACCACCAGGCCGCCGCGTCCCCGCAGCGGTGCGGCCACCCCTGCGACGTCCGCCTCGTGGTCGCCGACCTCGGTGGCCACGCCGTGACGGCGGACCTGCTCCAGGACCCGCTGCAGGTCGGCCGTGTCGTCGTGGCGCCGGCCAGGGGCGGCTGCCGCCCGGGCGAGGGTGTGCTCCGTCGCCAGCGGGTCGAAGGCCAGCATGGCCCGGCCCAGCGCAGTGCGTCGCGCGGGCAGCACCTGCCCCGTCGCCAGGGTCTGGTCGGAGCCGTCGGGTCGGAACACGTGGTGGACCACCTCGACCCCGTCGCCCACGAGCATGCCCACCCGGACGGCCTCGTCGGTGCGGGCGGCCAGGGTGTCGGCCCAGTTGGTGGTCATCGAGCGGAGCGAGTGCGCGTCCGGGCGCTGCGACCCCGACGCCAGCGAGGCCAGCGCCGCACCGACCCGGTAGCGGCAGGACCGGGCGTCCTGCTCGACGAAGCCCACCTCGACCAGCGTGCGCAGGATGCCGTGCGCCGTCCCCTTGGCCAGCCCGAGCGAGCCCGCGACCTCCTGCAGCGACAGCTGGCGGGGTCCGGCCGCGAGCAGCCGCAGCACGGCGGCCGCGCGCTCGATGGACTGGATGGATCCCGGCACATCGGCAGGCTAGGCGGTCGAGGGGGCCTGCAGCAGGGTCCGTTCGACCATGTCGACCGGTTGCTGTTGTCCGCGCCACCCGGCGTTCCTAGCGTCATGGACCGAGGGGCGTTCCTGCGCCCCCCGGACCACCCCGGCAGGACGCCGGGCGGCTGAGCAAAGGAGCTCATGCATGGAAGAGACATCTCTCGGGACGGTCTTCATCTCCGAGGTGATCGGTACGGGTCTGCTGCTGCTGCTGGGCTGCGGGGTGGTGGCGAACGTGGCGCTGGCACGCAGCAAGGGAGCCGGCGGCGGGTTCCTGCTGGTCAACTTCGGCTGGGGGCTGGGCGTCTTCGCCGGCGTCTACGGCGCCTACAAGTCGGGCGCCCACCTCAACCCCGCGGTGACCGTCGGCCTGCTGGCCAACGGCGCCGAGGAGTACGGGCCCGGGGTGGCGATCACGCTCGTGTCCACCCTGGTCTACTTCGCCGGCTCGATCGCGGGCGCCGTGCTGGGCGCGACCCTGGCCTACCTGGCCTACAAGAAGCAGTTCGACGCCACGGAGGACGCTGCTTCCCTGCTCGCCGTCTTCTCCACCGCACCGGAGGTTCGCAGCCCGTTGTGGAACGTCGTGACTGAGGTCATCGGCACGTTCGTGCTGGTGTTCGTCATCATCCTGTTCGGCCAGACCCCCGCCGAGCTCGGCGCGCTGCCCGTGGCGCTGCTCGTGGTCGGCATCGGCGCGTCGCTCGGCGGGCCCACCGGCTACGCCATCAACCCCGCCCGAGACCTCGGTCCCCGTATCGCCCACGCCCTGCTGCCCATCAGGGGGAAGGGCTCCAGCGACTGGGGCTACGCCTGGGTGCCCGTCGTCGGGCCGCTGATCGGTGGTGCGCTCGCCGGGCTCGCGGCGGCTGCCTATGTCTGATCAGGGCGCAGCGCAGGACGGCACAGCCCGGGACGGCACAGCTCAGGCTCGACCCGGAACGACCCACCAGGACCGAACCCACACGCAGAGAGGAACCACCTGACATGGCAGATTTCGTCGGAGCCGTAGACCAGGGGACGACCAGCTCACGCTTCATGATCTTCGACCACGGAGGCAACGAGCGGGGCAAGTACCAGCTCGAGCACGAGCAGATCCTGCCGCAGGCCGGCTGGGTCGAGCACAACCCGGTGGAGATCTGGGAGCGCACCTCCTCGGTCATCAAGACGGCCCTCAACCGGGCCGGTCTCACCGGCAGCGACCTGGCCGCGCTCGGCATCACCAACCAGCGCGAGACGGCCGTGGTCTGGGACCGGCGCACCGGCCGGCCCTACTACAACGCCATCGTCTGGCAGGACACCCGTACCGACCGGATCGCGTCCAAGCTCGAGCGCGAGGGCAAGGGCGACGTGATCCGGCAGAAGGCAGGCCTGCCGCCCGCGACGTACTTCTCGGCCGGGAAGGTGCAGTGGATCTTGGAGAACGTCGACGGGGTCCGCGAGGCCGCCGAGCAGGGCCACGCCGTGTTCGGCAACACCGACAGCTGGCTGCTGTGGAACCTGACCGGGGGCGCCGACGGCGGCGTCCACGTGACGGACCCCACCAACGCCAGCCGCACCATGCTGATGAACCTGGAGACGCTGGACTGGGACGACGAGCTGCTGTCGTTCTTCGACATCCCGCGGCAGATGCTGCCCGAGATCAAGCCGTCCTCCCTGCCCGCCGGCTACGGCACGACGCTGCGCAACGGCCCCGCCGGCGCCGAGGTGCCTCTCACCGGTGACCTGGGCGACCAGCACGCCGCCATGGTCGGGCAGGTCTGCTTCGCCCCGGGCGAGGCCAAGAACACCTACGGCACGGGCAACTTCATGCTCATCAACACCGGCGAGGAGCTGGTCCGGTCCAAGGCCGGTCTGCTGAGCACCGTCTGCTACCAGTTCGGAGACGACAAGCCCGTCTACGCCCTCGAGGGCTCGATCGCCGTCACCGGCTCGGCCGTGCAGTGGCTGCGCGACCAGCTGGGCATCATCTCCGGCGCCGCGCAGTCGGAGTCGCTCGCCAAGCAGGTGCCGGACTCCGGCGGGGTCTACTTCGTCCCCGCGTTCTCGGGCCTGTTCGCTCCCTACTGGCGCTCCGACGCCCGCGGGGCGATCGTGGGTCTGTCCCGCTTCAACACCAACGCCCACCTGGCCCGGGCCACCCTCGAGGCCATCTGCTACCAGTCCAAGGACGTGGTCGACGCGATGGAGAAGGACTCCGGCGTGCACCTGGAGGTGCTCAAGGTCGACGGCGGCGTGACCGCCAACGACCTGTGCATGCAGATCCAGGCGGACGTGCTCGGCGTCGAGGTGTCCAAGCCTGTCGTGGCGGAGACCACGGCACTGGGCGCCGCCTACGCCGCCGGCCTGGCCGTCGGCTTCTGGGCGAACACCGACGAGCTGCGCGAGAACTGGAACGAGGGCAGCCGTTGGTCCCCGCAGTGGGACGACGAGGCCCGCGAGAAGGGTCACGGCCAGTGGAAGAAGGCGGTACAGCGGACGCTGGACTGGGTGGACGTCGACGGCTGACACACCGGCCGGCACCACGACCGGCTGGGCCCACGGGCCCGACCGGCTCGGCAGGAGGAGCTCGAACTGCTCGACCCCCGGGGGTGCGGCGCCCGCCTCACCCCCGGGGGCACCACGAGGACCACCACCGGAACCACCGACACCGAGGACGTGACCGTGCACGCTGCAGCCGACACCGCCCCCCTGACCCCGGCCGCCGAGATGATCGGCCGCGAGCTGTCCCACAAGGGCCGGCTCGGCCCGCTCGACCGCGCGCACGCCTTGGCGAAGATGCAGGAGACCGAGCTGGACGTCGTCGTGATCGGCGGCGGCGTCGTCGGTGGCGGTGCCGCCCTGGACGCCGCCACCCGCGGCCTGTCCACGGCCCTGATCGAGGCCCGGGACTACGCCTCCGGCACCTCCAGCCGCTCCAGCAAGCTGGTCCACGGCGGGCTCCGCTACCTCGAGATGCTCGACTTCGCCCTGGTGCGGGAGGCGCTGCGCGAGCGCGGCCTCATCCTCACCCGGCTGGCACCGCACCTGTGCCGGCCGGTGCCGTTCCTGTACCCGCTCACCCACCGCGTGTGGGAGCGGGCCTACATCGGCTCCGGGATCATGCTGTACGACCTGATGAGCCTGGGTGGCGGGCACTCCACCGGCGTGCCGTTCCACAAGCACCTCAGCGGCAAGCAGGTCCAGCGCCTGGTGCCGTCGCTGCGCAAGGACGCGATGATCGGCGCGATCCAGTACTACGACGCCCAGATCGACGACGCCCGCCACACCATGGGCCTGGCCCGCACGGCCGCGGCCTACGGCGCCCACGTCGCCAGCCGCACCCGGGTCACCGGGTTCCTGCGCGAGGGGGAGCGGGTCGTCGGGGTGGTGGCCACCGACCTGGAGTCGGGTGAGCAGATCGAGGTCCGCGCCCGCCAGGTTATCAACGCCACCGGGGTGTGGACCGACGACACGCAGGAGATGGTCGGCGGCCGTGGCCAGTTCAAGGTCCGCGCCAGCAAGGGCATGCACCTGGTCGTGCCCAAGGACAGGATCCAGTCCGCCACCGGCATGATCATGAAGACCGAGAAGTCGGTGCTGTTCGTGATCCCGTGGGGCCGGCACTGGATCATCGGGACGACCGACACCGACTGGGAGCTGGACAAGGCGCACCCCGCCGCGTCCAGCCGCGACATCGCCTACCTGCTGGACCACGTCAACAAGGTCCTGCAGCGACCTCTCACCACCGACGACGTCGAGGGCGTCTACGCCGGGCTGCGGCCGCTGCTGTCGGGGGAGTCGGACTCGACCTCGAAGCTGTCGCGCGAGCACATCGTCGGCCACCCGGTCCCCGGGCTCGTCGTCGTGGCCGGCGGCAAGTACACCACCTACCGGGTGATGGCCAAGGACGCCGTTGACGAGGCCGTGCGCTCGTTGCCGTTCCGGGTGCCGGAGTCCTGCACCGCCGACGTGCCGATGGTCGGCGCCAGCGGCTACCAGGCGGCCTGGAACGCCCGGGTCCGCAAGGCCGAGGCGTCCGGCGTCCACGTCGCACGGATCGAGCACCTGCTCGGCCGGTACGGCACCGACACCGACGACCTGCTCGCCCTGGTCGCCGGTGACGTCGACCTCGCGCAGCCGCTCCCCGGGGCCGAGGACTACCTGCAGGCCGAGGTCGTCTACGCCTGCACCCACGAGGGGGCCCGCCACCTGGAGGACGTCCTCGCCCGCCGCACCCGGATCTCGATCGAGACCTTTGACCGCGGGGTGGGTTCGGCCCGGCCCGCCGCTGAGCTGATGGCCCGCGTCCTGGGCTGGGGGCAGGAGCAGGTCGACCGCGAGGTCGAGCACTACCTGGCCCGGGTCGAGGCCGAGCGCGGCAGCCAGCAGCAGCCCGACGACGAGACCGCCGACGCCGTGCGCCTCGGCGCCCCCGAGGTCGTGCCGCTGCGCTGAGCACGTAGCTCGTGCCGCTGCGCCGAGCACACCACGAGGGCCCGGTCGGCGACGCGCTGACCGGGCCCTCCTGCTCGTGCCAGCCGCTCGTGCTCGGTGCTCGGTGCTCGGTGCTGGTGGCTGGCGCATGCCTCAGCCGCTCAGGGGTGGGCGTGAAGCCATCGGCGGCGCCCCCGATGTCGGTCGGCTGCTCCGCGGTGAGCCCGCACCGGTCCAGGCTCGAGCAGTCCAGGTCCTGGGTCCGCCTCCAGGGTATCGACCCGGGCGGGGGGACGGTCGTCGCGTGACGGTAGCCCGGCCCCGACGGCCGGTCGACCGTCCCCCCCCGCGCGTAACGTGGCCGTCATGCGCCTCAGCACCCGTACGCCGACCCCAGCGACCGGCGCGCCGGCCGGCCGGCCGGAGCCACCGCGCGCGATCGGGGTCCGGGTCGTGCCGGTGCAGACCGTGCTCACCGGTGCCATGGCCGCCGAGGCCCTGCGTGGTGTCAGCGGCAGCGGTCGGCCGCTCCCGCTGCTCGCGCCCGCCACCGGTGGCACGGTCGCGCACGTGCCTGCCAGCACCGAGGCGGACGTGGCGGCCGCGTTCGCCGCCGCCCGGGCGGCCCAGCCGGCCTGGGCCGCCCTGCCCGTCGGCGAGCGGGCACGGGCGCTCGCCGACGTGCACGACCTGGTGCTGCGCCGCCGCGACGAGCTGACCGACCTGGTGCAGGTGGTGACCGGCAAGGCCCGGGCCGATGCGTTCCTCGAGGTCGCCGGGGTGCTGCAGGTCGCCCGATACCACGCCCGCCGCGGCCCGGCGCTGCTTCGGGAGCAACGACGTCCGGGCTTCGTGCCGGTGCTGAGCCGGGCGGTCGTGCGGCGGGTGCCTGTCGGGGTGGTGGGCAACGTCCCGGCCTGGAACTACCCGCTGGCGTTCGTGCTCGGCGACGCCCTGCCCGCCCTGCTCGCGGGGAACGCCGTGGTCACCAAGCCCGACCTGCGCTCGGTCCTGCTCGCCGGCGCGGTCGCGAACCTGCTGCACGAGGCGGGCCTGCCCGACGGTCTGTTCCACGTCCTGGCGGGGGACGGTGCCGCGGTCGGCGAGGCCGTCGTCGACAGCAGCGACCACGTGCTGTTCACGGGCTCGGAGGCGGTCGGACGCCAGGTGGCCGCGCGCGCCGCCGCCCGCCTCATCGGCTGCACCCTGGAGCTCGGAGGCAAGAACGCGCTCTACGTGGCCGCCGACGCCGACGTGCCCCGCGCCGCCGCAGCGGCCGTCCGGGACTGCTTCGGCGGGGCCGGGCAGACCTGCACCTCCAGCGAGCGGCTCTACGTGCACGCCGCCGTGGCGCAGCAGTTCCGCGAGGCGTTCCTCGCCCGGCTGTCCCGGGTGCGGCTGGGCTGGACCCGGGACCACTCCGCTGACCTCGGTAGCCTGGTCTCCCCCGAGCACCTGCAGCGGGTGCTGGACCACGTGCAGGACGCACGGGCCCGCGGGGTACGGGTGCTCGCCGGCGGACGCGCCCGCCCCGACCTGGGCCCCTCGTTCCTGGAGCCGACCGTCCTGGCGGACGTCCCGCCCGGCGCGCGCTGCCTCAGCGAGGAGACGTTCGGCCCCGTGGTGGTGCTGCACGAGGTCACCCGCGCCCACGTCGTCCTGACCCAGCACGGCTCCCTGGTCTCACGCCTGCTGGACCGCTCGCCGAGCCTGCGGACCCGCGTCCTCATAGCCACGGCGCACGTGATGGACCGCACGGGCCTGCCGTGAGCGCCGACGAGCTCGACCACGACGTCGTGGTCGTCGGGTCGGGCTTCGGCGGCTCGGTCGCAGCCCTGCGCCTGGCCGAGAAGGGCTACGACGTCCTGGTGTACGAGGCCGGGCGCCGCTTCGCCGACACCGACCACGCCCGTACCTCGTGGGACCTGCCGCGCTACCTGTGGGCGCCGCGGCTCGGCTGGTACGGCGTGCAGCGCGTCCACCGCCTGCCCCACGTCCTGGTGCTCGCCGGCGCGGGCGTCGGGGGCGGGTCGCTGAACTACGCCAACACGCTGTACCGGCCGCCCTCGGCGTTCTACCGCAGCGGACCCTGGGCGGACCTCGCGGACTGGGAGACCGAGCTCGCCCCGCACTACGACATCGCCGAGCACATGCTCGGGGTCGTCACCAACGACTTCGACGGCCCCGTCGAGCAGGCCATGCGTCGTGCCGCGCAGGACATGGGCGTCGCCGACACCTTCCGCCACGTCCCCGTCGGGGTGTTCCTGCCGACCCCCACGGTCCGCGCGGGCGACACCACGCCCGACCCGTTCTTCGGTGGCCGGGGGCCCCAGCGCACGGCCTGCACCGCCTGCGGGAACTGCATGGTCGGCTGCCGGGTCGGCGCCAAGAACACCCTGCTGAAGAACTACCTGCACCTGGCGGAGGGGCTGGGGGTCCGGATCGAGCCGCTGCGCACGGTCACCCGGGTCGAGCCGTTGCACCCCGACGCGCCCGAGCGCGGCTGGCGGGTGAGCACCGAGCGGACCGGCAGCCCCGGCATGGCCGGCCCCCGCCGGCTGCGCCGCAGCGTGACCTGCCGCGACGTCGTCCTGGCGGCGGGCACCTGGGGCACCCAGTCCCTGCTGCTGCGCCTGCGCGCGGAAGGTGTGCTGCCGGACCTGCCCCCCGCGCTCGGCACGCTGACGCGCACCAACTCCGAGGCCCTGGTCGGGGCGGTCGCGGACCGGATGCCGGCCGTCGATCTCACCCGCGGGCTCGCCATCACCACGTCGTTCCACCCCGACCCGGAGACCCACGTCGAGAACTGCCGCTACGGCCGCGGCTCCGACGCCATGGGGGTGCTGTCGACCCTGCTGGTGGACGGCGGCGGCCGCTCCCGCCCGATCGGGTTCGTCGCCCAGGCGGTGCGGCACCCGGTGCGCTGGGTGCGGAGCCTGTCGGTGCACGGCTGGAGCCGGCGTACGGTGATCGGCCTGGTGATGCAGTCGCGCGACAACTCCCTGACCACGTCGTGGCGGCGCGGGCGGTGGGGCCGGCGCGGGCACCTGACGTCGGGACCGGGCCACGGTGAGCCGAACCCGACCTGGATCCCCTCCGGCCACGCGTCGGTGCGCCGGCTCGCGATCCGGCTGCAGGAGCTGACGGGCGTGCCCACCAGCCCCAACGGTACCCTGGTCGACGTCCTGGACATCCCCATGACGGCGCACTTCCTCGGCGGCTGCCCGATCGGGCCGACCGCGGCGGACTCGGTCCTGGACACCCGGCAGCAGGTCCACGGCCACCCCGGTCTGCACGTGGTGGACGGCGCTGCGGTCAGCGCCAACCTGGGCGTCAACCCGTCCCTCACGATCACCGCCCAGGCGGAGCGGGTGTTCGCCCTGTGGCCCAGACGACCGCACTAGCCTGAGGCGGTGACCGAACCCGCCGCGAGCCACCCGACCGTCCTCGTCGTCGACTTCGGCGCCCAGTACGCGCAGCTCATCGCGCGGCGGGTCCGCGAGGCGCGGGTCTACAGCGAGATCGTCCCCCACACCATGCCTATCGGGGAGATGCTCGAGCGGGACCCCGCCGCGATCATCCTGTCGGGCGGCCCGTCGTCGGTGTACGCCCCCGGCGCGCCGGACGTCGGACCGGAGCTGTTCGAGGCCGGGGTGCCGGCGTTCGGCATCTGCTACGGCTTCCAGGCCATGGCCCGCGCGCTGGGCGGCACCGTCGAGCGCACCGGCAGCGCAGAGTACGGCGGTACGGACCTCGACGTCATCGCCGGCGACTCGACCCTGTTCCACGGCCTGCCCACCCGGCAGTCGGTGTGGATGTCCCACGGCGACGCCGTCACCCAGGCGCCCGCGGGGTTCGAGGTGGTTGCGCGGACCGTCGGGACGCCCGTGGCCGCGTTCGAGGACCCGGAGCGCCGCCTCGCCGGGGTGCAGTTCCACCCCGAGGTGCTGCACTCCGCCCACGGGCAGGCCGTCCTCGAGCACTTCCTGCACGAGATCGCCGGCATCGCGCCGACGTGGACGATCAACAACGTCATACACGACCAGGTCGAGGCGATCCGGGCGCAGGTCGGCGATTCCCGCGCGGTGTGCGGGCTCTCGGGCGGCGTGGACTCTTCCGTCGCCGCGGCGCTGGTGCAGCGCGCCATCGGTGACCGGCTGACCTGCGTGCTCGTCGACCACGGTCTGCTGCGGGAGGGCGAGGTCGAGCAGGTCGAGCAGGACTTCGTCGCAGCCACGGGCGTCGACCTGGTCGTCGTGGACGCCGCCGAACGGTTCCTGTCCGCGCTCGCGGGGGTCAGCGACCCCGAGACCAAGCGCAAGATCATCGGCCGGGAGTTCATCCGGGTCTTCGAGGGCGCCGCCGCCGAGGTCGTCGCGGCGTCGCAGGCCGAGGGCGAGACCGTCGAGTTCCTGGTGCAGGGCACGCTGTACCCCGACGTCGTGGAGTCCGGCGGCGGCAACGGCACGGCCGTCATCAAGAGCCACCACAACGTCGGCGGGCTGCCCGAGGACCTGCAGTTCGCCCTGGTGGAGCCGCTGCGGACGCTGTTCAAGGACGAGGTGCGCCGGGTCGGCCTCGAGCTCGGCGTGCCCGAGGACATCGTCTGGCGCCAGCCGTTCCCCGGCCCCGGCCTGGGGATCCGCATCATCGGCGAGGTGACCGCCGAGCGGCTCGCGACGCTGCGCCACGCCGACCGGATCGTCCGCGCGGAGCTGACCGCGGCGGGCCTGGACCGCGACGTCTGGCAGTGCCCCGTCGTGCTGCTCGCGGACGTCCGCAGCGTCGGGGTGCAGGGCGACGGCCGCACCTACGGACACCCGGTCGTGCTGCGCCCGGTCAGCAGCGAGGACGCCATGACCGCGGACTGGACCCGGTTGCCCTACGACGTGCTGTCGCGTGTCTCGACCCGCATCACCAACGAGGTGCCCGAGGTCAACCGCGTCGTCCTGGACGTCACGAGCAAGCCGCCGGGCACCATCGAGTGGGAGTGAGCGCCTCTCGCTGACCCGCTGACCCGCTGACCCGCTGACCCGCTCGTGCCGTCCGGCCTCGCGGGGTCGTCGAACAGCAGTGCGCCAGAGGGACGGGTTGTGTCCGGGGTCGTACGTACGTTCGAATCATGAAAGCAGGGGACGGGTACCGGGCGGCGGAGGCGCTGGCCACCGCCGCGGCGGACCTTCGTGCCTGTGCAGACTGGCAGCTCCCCGCGGGTGAGCTCGTCGACGTCTCCGCCCGCGTCGCCAGGTTGCGAGCCGCGGTCGACGCCGCGTACCTGGCCCTCGTGGCCGAGGTCGAGGCGCGCGGCGTCGCCTCGGTCAGCACCCCGGCGGGGGAGCGTGTCGCCACTACGACAGCGGGCTTCCTCCGTACGAGCGCGCTGATGTCGGCCGCTGAGGCCGCGCGGGACGTCGCCGCGGCCCGGGCGGTCGCGGGCGAAGGACCACTGGTGGCGCTGGGTGAGCAGCTGGCTGCGGGTGCTCTGACGCGGGCCCACGTCGACGTGGCCGTCCGTTGCCTCGACCAGCTGCCTTCGGGGCTGCGCCGGACGGCCGAGCAGAGGCGCGCCCTGTCCGACTTCTTCGTCCGGCTCGCACCCCTTGGCCCCGTGCGGGACCTGGGTCGAGCCGCTGCGGCGCTGCGGTTGCAGCTGGACCCCGGGTCCGCCGAGCTGTTCGACCCCGACGCCGACCAGCGGCGCTACCTCGACATCGCGACCGATGTCACGGGCATGGTGGTCGGGCGTTTCCAGCTCGACGCCGTCGCGGGCGCAGCGCTGCATGCCGCGATCCAGACCTTCGGCGCGCCCCGGCCCACCGGGTCCCGCATTCACGCTGGTAGCGCGGCGGCCGCTGCCGCGGACGTCGGTGCCGCGGTGGCCGGTGGCGTGGACACCGGCCTCAGGCCCGAGCCGGACGGGCGCACCGCCCGGCAGCGACGGGCGGACGCGCTGTGGACGCTCGCCGACCTGGCGTTGGGAACAGCCCCGGGCAGTCGCGGTGAGCGCCCGGGGGTGGTGGTGACGGTGACCCCTGACGACCTGCTGCGTGCCTGCCCCGACCTGGACGAGCCCGGCCACCGCCGCGCGCACGAGCCTCCCCGTACCGACCTCGGCGGACGGCCGGACCACGCCGCCGTCCGTCGGTTCGCCTGCGACGCAGTCGTCCACCTGCTGGTCGCGGCCCCCGGGACCCATCGGGTCCTAGACGTCGGACGGGACCAGAGGTTCGCCACACCCGCCCAGCGGAGGGCGCTGGCGGAGCGCGACCGCGGCTGCCTCGTCCCAGGTTGCGGAGCGCCGCCGGAGGGCTGCGACGCCCACCACGTCGTGCACTGGGCCGACGGGGGCCCGACGGACCTGGCAAACCTGGTGCTGCTGTGCCCGGCACATCACAGCGCCGTCCATGCCGGCCGGTGGCAGGTCCGGACGGGGACCGACGGTATCCCGCTCGTGGTGCCGCCGGCCTGGGTCGACCCCGCTCGTCGGCCCCGGAGGGGCTCGCACCACGAACGTGACCACGCGCTCGCAGAGGCGCTCGCCGGGCGGAGTCCCTGACCGTGGTCCGCCCTGGACGCAGGGCCGGGCCTGGGCGGCGGGCCCGAGGGCTGCGGGGGCGACCGGGCCCGGACGGCGTGAGCGCGGACGCGGCTGTGAGCCACGTCCGGTGGCGGTGCCTGTGCCTGTGCTGGTGCCGGTTACGGTCGCGGCGTGCGGTTGCTGACGGAGGGGGAGCTCCAGGCCACGGTACGTCCACGTCCGCGGCCGACGGGTGTCTCCGACGACATGTGGGAACGCGTAGAGGACTACGTCGCTGCCATCCCGGAGAGGGACCGGCAGGGTCACCGGCTCGCAGACCTCGGTGTGCCGCAGGCGTACGCCATGGGCGGCAGCCGGTGGGTGCACGTCCTGGTCCAGACCCGCGACCGACGGGTCGGGCTGGTCGTGGTGCTCGACCTCACCGAGGCGGTCGTGCACGGGCACCGCCTGCTCGACCTGCGGCTGGGCGACGCCACCTCGACCTGACGGTCGGGGGAGGACCCCCGCATGGCCGACACGGAGTCGCTGGCACTCAAGGGATCTTGTGTGCCAGCCGATCAGGAACCCATGCTGTCGGCCACGCCGGGCAGCACCGGGCACCCGTCCCCAGGAGGTGGCAGTGGACCCACGACAGGGCACACCCGACAACGGCGGCGCCCTCACCGTCGGCATCGCGCCGCTGCACAAGCAGGGCGACGGCCTGGCCGGCTTCCTGGTCTCGGGCCGCTGGCCGGACAGCACCCGTGAGTGGGTGCACCTGCTGACCCTCGCGGTGCGGGTCGCCACCACCCCCGGGCTGCTTCCCACCACGTCGCTGTTCAGCGCGAGCGAGACCCGTCCTGACGGCGGTCAGGTGCCCGACGCGGTCGGCCTGGTCCGGCTCGTCGGCCGTGCGCTGGACCCGTCGGCGACCTCCACCCGCCCGCTCGAGCCGCCGCTGGCTCTGATCCTGCTGCACCCGCCGACGGAGAGCGCCTCGACCACCCCTGAGGTCGGTGTCGTGGCCAGCGGCTGCGTGCTGCTGCCCGGGGCTCCCCACCTGGGGCTGGACCACCGGGCCGCGTGGGTGGAGGCCGAGCCCGACGGCACGGTGACCCGGCTGGTGAGCCGGCGGGGTGTCGACCCCGCCGCCGACGTGGACACGGCGGTGCTCGCCCTGCTGATGGCGGCCTGAGCCGCTCCGGCAGGGCGGGCGGCCACGGGCAGGCACCGGGACCCGTGCCGACCGGGACCCGCGCCGACCGGGACCCGCGCCGACCGGGACCCGCGCCGACCGGGACCCGCGCCGACCGGGACCTGCGCCGACCGGGACCCGCGCCGACCGGCCCCCTGCAGGTCCGTACCCTGGGCGAGTGGTCCGGACCCTGCTGACGTGGCGCTGGGTGGTCGCCTCGCTGCTGCTGGTCGCAGCCGTGGTGTCGATGCTGCTGCTCGGCCGCTGGCAGTGGGAGCGGAGCGTCCCGACCGCGCAGGGGCAGGTCGTCGACCTGCAGCAGGTGGACGTCTCGACCCTGCCGGACGTCACCGACGTGGCCCGCGAGGCGGGTGACGGTGCGCTCGTCCCCGAGGACGCCTCCGGCGACCTGGTCGCCGTCCGCGGCACCTGGCGGGCCGACCGCACGCTGCTCGTGGCGGACCGCGCCCTGGACGGCACCCCCGGTCGCTGGGTCCTCACGGCGGTCGAGCTCGAGGACGGTGGCCTCGCCCCGGTGGTGCGCGGCTGGCTGCCGGCCGAGCCGGCTGCGCCTGCTGGCACCGACACGCTGCCGGCGCCGCCCGCCGGCCCCGTCGAGGTGGTCGCCTGGGTGCAGCAGTCCGAGCCGCTGGACATCCCCGTCGAGCTGATCCAGCCCGAGGGCGTCATCACCCTGCTGTCCACCGCGGACCTCGCCAACCGGTGGCCCGAGGATCTCGTCCCCGGGTTCCTCGTCGCCGCCCCCACGCCGGCGCAGACGGCGTCCGCCGCCGGGCTGACGCTGCTGCGGGAGCCCCCGACGGAGCTCACCGAGTCCCGCGACTGGCGCAACCTCGCCTACTCCGCCCAGTGGTTCGTGTTCGCCGCGTTCGCCGTCGTGCTGTGGTGGCGGATGCTGCGCGACGACACCGCCCGCCGTGCCGGTACCAGCCACCCTGCCGGCCGGGACGACCCGATCGACCGGGACGACCGGGAAGACCCGGACGACCCGGACGACCCGGACGACCCGGACGACCCGGCACGACCGTCAGCTGTCCAGAGGAGCACCACATGAGGTCCGCACTGATCAGGTTCCGGGTCGTCGCCTGGGTGGTCGGGGTGTTCCTCGTCCTGCTGACGGTCGGCATCCTGCTGCGCTACACGGACCTCTTCGGCTACCGCACCGATGTCGTCTCCCGGACCGTGAGCCCGATCCACGGCTTCGGCTACATGCTCTACCTGGCCACGGGGATCGACCTGGCGAGCCGGCGCCGGTGGCGGCCGCTGACCACCCTCGGCGTGCTGCTCGCGGGCACGGTCCCGTTCCTGTCCTTCTACGCCGAGCGCCGGGTCAGCGCCGACGTCGGTGCAGCCCTCGCCCGGCAGGACGACGGCCGCGACACGCCCGTGGCGGGCAGCGGCCCCGGCACCACGTGAGGCGGGTGCAGCGGCTCGCGGCGTACGCCCTGCTGCACCCCGCACCCGGAGGCGAGGAGGTCCTGCTGGTGCAGGCCTCCGCCCACTCCGACCTGGTGGGGCGCTGGTTCCTGCCCGGCGGCGGCGTCGACCACGGTGAGCACCCCGCCGACACGGTGGTCCGCGAGGTCGCCGAGGAGACCGGGCTGCAGGTACGCGTCGACGGCCTCCTCGACGTTCTGACCGACGTCACCGACCTGCCCCACCGAGGCGTCCAGGTGCACACGGTCCGCTGCGTGTACGACGTCACCCCGACCGGTGGCAGCCTGCGGCCGGAGGCGGGTGGGTCGTCGGAGGCTCTGACGGTCACCTCGCCCGCCCGGGCGGGCGCTCTGCCGCTGGCGCCCTACGTGGCCGCCGCCCTCGGCCTGCCCGAGGTGCCGCTGGGCCCGCTGGCCCCCGACCTGAGCGCCCTGCAACCGCTGTCCGGCGTGGCGGGGGCCGGGGTGGCAGGTGGAGCCAGGGTGTCAGGGGTGTCAGGGGTGTCAGGGGTGGCCGGCGTGGCCGAGCCGGACGTGCCCGCGGCGGAGGTGGTGCCGCGCCTGCGGGTGGGGGTCTACGGGCTCGCGCTCAGACCTGCAGGCGGTGCCGAGGAGCTGCTGCTCACCCGCCTGGCCGACCACGTGGGGGGCTCGGCCCGATGGACCCTTCCCGGCGGCGGCCTCGACCACGGCGAGACCGTCCGCGACGGTCTGGCACGTGAGCTGCACGAGGAGACCGGCCTGGACGTGATCCAGGCCCACCTGCTCGGCATCAGCAGCACCCACTTCACCGGCCGGGCGCCGTCGGGGACCCTGGAGGACTTCCACGGCGTGCGTGTCGTGCACGCGGTCGAGGTCGGGCCCGAGACCCCCCGTGTCGTCGAGGTCGACGGGTCCACGGCCGAGGCCCGCTGGGTCGGCAGCGACGAGCTCGCCACGATGGCGCTCGGGTCGCTGGTAGGCGAGGCCCTCGCCCTGGCGGGGCACCCCCTGGCTCGTAGGATCGGGCGGTGACGACCACCCAGCAGGGCCAGTTCGCCGGCGAGACCTCTGCCAGCGGACAGTGGCGGCGTCAGGCCAACCACTTCACGGGCCGGATCAGCGCAGCCAGCACGTCGGCACCGGGACAGGGCCCCGACGACTCAGGTCGGTGGCCCGTCGAGGCCGGCCGCTACCGCCTCGTGGTGTCCCTCGCCTGCCCCTGGGCCCACCGTGCCGTGATCGTGCGGGGGCTGCTCGGGCTGCAGGATGCGATCTCGCTGGCGGTCGTGGACCCGCTGCGCGAGGAGGGCGGCTGGCGGTTCTGGCTGGATCCGGGCAACCGCGACCCCGTCCTGGGCATCGAGCACCTGTCGGAGGCCTACCGGGCGACCGACCCGTCGTTCGAGGGGCGGGTGACGGTGCCCTGCGTCGTGGACACCCTGAGCGGGACCGTCGTCACCAACGACTACCCGCAGATCACGCTCGACCTGTCGACGGAGTGGACCGCGCACCACCGCGACGGCGCCCCGCAGCTGTACCCCGAGCACCTGCGAGCCGACATGGGGCTACTCATCGAGGCGGTCTACGCCGACGTCAACAACGGCGTCTACCGCTGCGGGTTCGCGACCGAGCAAGCCGCCTACGAGGAGGCCTTCGACCGGCTCTTCGCCCGCCTGGACGTCCTCGAGGAGCACCTCGGAGGTTCCCGGTACCTGATGGGGGAGGAGCCGACCGAGGTGGACGTGCGCCTGTTCACCACGCTGGTCCGCTTCGACGCGGCCTACCACGGCCACTTCAAGTGCAACCGCGACAAGCTGACCGAGATGCCGAACCTGTGGCGCTACGCCCGCGACCTGTACGCCCTGCCCGGGTGGGGGAGCACGGTCGACCTCGACCACATCAAGCGGCACTACTACGGCACCCACCACCAGATCAACCCCACCGGCATCGTGCCGAAGGGTCCTGACGTCTCCGGCTGGCCCGCGGCCACGCCTGCGACGAGCGCCTAGGGCCCGCTCGTAGGCTCCAGGTCATGGCCATCCTGTACGGCGTGATCGTTGTGCTCCACCTCATCGGCATGGCCGGGGTCGTCGGGGGGTGGATGTCGACGGTCCGCACGCCGCGGGTCGTGCCCGCGATGGTGCAGGGCTCGCTGGTGTCCCTGGTCACCGGGCTGCTGCTCGTCGGCCTCGCCTACCCCGTGTTCGACGGCGACGGCATCGACAACGTCAAGATCACCGTCAAGCTCGTCGTCGCCCTCACCATCGCGGTGCTGGTGTGGGTCAACCGCAGACGGGACGCCGTCCCCCGTGGGCTGCTGTCGCTGATCGGTGGGCTCGCCCTCCTCAACGTCGCGGTCGCCGTGCTGTGGAGCGACCGCTTCCTCGGCTGAGTCTCAGTGCAGCTCGGTCACAAGATAGGTCTCGGCGAGGCGACCGGGGGGCAGGCCGCCGAGGGCTGCGTTGCGGGTGAGCCAGTCGCGCACCATGGGCTCCAGGTCCTCGGCCATGTGCGAGGTCTGCGTGCGGTGCTCGCGCAACGCGGCGATCTTGCGGTCGAAGGTGTCGGTGACGTCGACGGGGTGGTCTGCGCCCGGGTGCCCGACGATGAACACCTCGTTGACCACCCAGGGGTCCAGCCCCTCCTCGGTCATCAGCTCCGGCCAGGCGTGCGGGTTGCGGGCGGTCGGGTAGATCGCCCGGATCGCGGCCTCGCCGGTGGCCATGTGGTCGGAGTGGCTGGCGGGCAGGCGCCCGTAGTTGCGCTCGGGAGACTGCACGAGCATCCGCTGCGGGCGGACCTGGCGGATCACGCGGGCGATGTCGCGCTCCAGCTCGCGGGTCGGCTCCACCCAGCCGTCGGTGTAACCGTCGAGGAAGCGGACGTCGCTCACCCCGACGGCCTCGGCGGCAGCGCGCTGCTCGGCCTCGCGCAGCGGGGCCATGTCCTCCCGGGGGGTGTCGTCAAACCCGCCCTGGTCGCCACGGGTCACCAGCAGGTAGGTGACCTCGATGCCGGCGTCGACCCAGATGGCCACGGTCCCGGCGCTGCCGTAGTCGATGTCGTCGGGATGGGCTCCGACGACCAAGGCGCGCTCGATCTCGTTGTCTGGCAGCGGCACGGGGTGTCTCCTGTGGTAGTCACGACTTCAACTTCCCCGTAAGCCTAGGCGGCTACCCGCCCGCCCGCCGTCGCAGCCCCCGCCCGTCACCCGACGCGCCCCGACCCGCCACCCCGAGGAGCTGCCGCATGACCCAGGTCGGACTCATGGTCGAAGGTCAGGAAGGGCTCACCTGGGACCGGTGGCTCCGCCTGGGCGACCTGGCGGAGGAGCTCGGCCTGGCCTCCCTGCACCGCTCCGACCACCTGAGCGGCATCGAGGGCGACACCGGCCGCCGGGTGCTCTCGCTGTGGCCCTCGCTCGCGCTGCTCGCGAGCCGCACCGGCACGGTCCGGTTCGGCCCGCTGGTGTCACCCATGACGTGGCACCACCCCGCCCTGTTCGCCATGCAGGCCGCCGACGTCGACGAGCTGTCCGGCGGGCGGCTGGACGTGGGCATGGGGGCCGGCTGGTTCGAGGCCGAGCACCGACTGCTCGGCCTGCCGTTCCCACGCTACCCGGAACGGCTGCAGGCCCTGGAGCACGCCGCGGTCCTCCTCCGCTCGAGCTGGCTGGGCCGAGGACCGCACCTCCTCATGGGCGGGAAGGGACCCCGGACCCTCCAGGTGGTGGCGCGCCACGCGGACGAGTGGAACTGCTCCTACGTCGGCGTCGAGGACTTCGCGGCGCGGTCGGCGGCACTGGACCAGGCGTGCGCCACGCACGGGCGCCCACCGCACGCTGTCGCGCGCTCGGTGATGGTGCCCTTCGTCATCGGCTGCGACGAGGCAGCGGTGCAGCAGCGGATCGACGCTCAGCGGCGCACCTTCGCCACCCTGCCGCCCGACCTGCCCGGCTGGCGCGCGGCCGGCTTTGTGGGAGGGCGACCGGAGCAGGTCCTCGCTCAGCTCAGGGCGTTCGAGTCGGCCGGGGCGAGCCGGTTCATGCTGCAGCACAACGACCTGGCCGACGAGGCGAGCCTGCGCCTGCTGGCCGAAGCGGTCGTACCGGAGCTGGCCGCCGGCTGAGCTGTGGGCGACGCCGGGACGGCTCCCGCGCGACGTAGGCTCGGTCCCCACATGAGCACCCTCTTCGACGACCTCCCGCAGGTCCCCGTCCTGGGCGGGGTCACCCCCCGCCACCCCTCCGGTGCCGGGGTCGCCGACGTCGCGTCGCTGCTGGGCGAACTCAACCCCGCCCAGCGCGAGGCCGTGACCCATGCGGGTGCACCGCTGCTGGTGGTCGCGGGCGCCGGGTCCGGCAAGACCCGGGTGCTGGCCTACCGGATCGCCCACCTGCTCGCCGCCCGCCACGTGCGACCGGGCGAGGTCCTCGCGATCACGTTCACCAACAAGGCGGCCGCCGAGATGCGCGAGCGCGTCGAGGCCCTGGTCGGCCCCCGGGCCCGGAACATGTGGGTCTCCACGTTCCACTCCGCCGCCGTTCGGATCCTGCGCTACGAGGCCAAGCGGCTCGGGCTGCGCTCGCAGTTCTCCATCTACGACGCCGCGGACTCGCAGCGCCTGGTCGGCATCACCGTGCGGGACCTGGACCTCGACCCCAAGCGCTACCCCGCCCGTGCGCTCGCCGCCCGCATCTCGACGCTGAAGAACGACCTCGTCGACCCGGACGACTACGCCCGAAAGGTGAGCGACGGCACCGCGGACGAGCTGGTGCTGCTGCAGGTGTACCGCGGCTACACCCGGCGCCTGCGCGAGGCGCACGCGCTGGACTTCGACGACCTGATCATGCAGGTCGTCCACCTGTTCCAGGCCTACCCCGAGGTGGCGGAGCACTACCGTCGCCGGTTCCGCCACGTCCTGGTCGACGAGTACCAGGACACCAACCACGCCCAGTACATGCTGGTGCGCGAGCTGGTGGGCGGCTACGACAAGGAGCTGCCCAGCACCGACCAGCAGCAGGCCGGCGAGGGCCCGACCGGGTCGGCCCCTCCTGCTGCCCCGAGCGAGCTGACGGTGGTCGGTGACGCGGACCAGTCGATCTACGCCTTCCGGGGCGCGACGATCCGCAACATCGAAGAGTTCGAGGCCGACTACCCCGACGCTCGGGTCGTGCTGCTGGAGCAGAACTACCGCTCGACCCAGACGGTGCTGGACGCCGCGAACGCCGTGATCGCCCGCAACCCCGGCCGCACGGACAAGCGGCTGTGGACCGCCTCCGGTGCCGGCGAGAAGATCATCGGCTACGTCGCGGACTCCGAGCACGACGAGGCGGCGTTCGTGGTGGAGGAGATCGACCGGCTCCGGGACGCCCACGGCCTGTCCTACGGCGACGTCGCGGTCTTCTACCGGACCAACAACCAGTCCCGCGCCCTGGAGGAGGTCCTGGTCCGGACCGGTGTCCCCTACGTCGTGGTCGGCGGCACCCGGTTCTACGAGCGGCGCGAGATCAAGGACGCCATGGCGTACCTGCGCGCGCTGGCCAACCCCGACGACTCCGTCAACCTGCGCCGGGTCATCAACGTGCCCAAGCGCGGGATCGGCGACCGCGCGGAGGCGCTCGTGGCCGGGCACGCCGACGGCCGACGGATCAGCTTCGGCGCGGCTCTCGCGCAGCTGGACGACGTGCCGGGCCTGGCGGCGCGGTCCTACAACGCCGTCACCGCGTTCGCGCAGATGATGGACGAGCTGCGCACGGTCGTGGAGTCCGGGGCCAGCGTGGAGGCGGTGCTGAGCGCCGTGCTGGACCGTTCCGGCTACCTGGCCGAGCTCCGCGGCAGCCGGGACCCGCAGGACGAGGGCCGCCTCGACAACCTGTCGGAGCTGCTCGGCGTGGCCCAGGAGTACGACGTCGCGAACCCCGACGGGAGCCTCGCGGAGTTCCTCGAGCGGACGTCCCTCGTCGCCGACAGCGACGCCATCCCCGACCGGCCGGAGGACGGCGAGGGTCCTGCCGACACGGGCCAGGTCACCCTGATGACGCTGCACACCGCGAAGGGCCTGGAGTTCCCGGTCGTCTTCCTCACCGGGATGGAGGACGGCACGTTCCCGCACATGCGCTCCCTGGACGACCCCGCCGGCATCGCCGAGGAGCGTCGGCTGGCCTACGTCGGCATCACAAGGGCCCGTGAGCGGCTGTACCTGTCCCGGGCGGGCGTGCGCAGCGCGTGGGGGCAGCCGCAGTACTTCCCCGCGAGCCGGTTCCTCGACGAGATCCCGGTCGAGCTGCTGTCGTGGAAGCGGGACGCGTCGTCCGTGGACGCCGCGGGGATGGGGATCGGCGGCTCGCAGGCCTACTCCACGGGGCGCGCCACGTCGCCGGCCATGGCCCGGCTCGCGATGCGCCCCGGTGTCCGCAGCTCCGGGATGCGGGACGTCGTGCACCTGGTGCCCGGGGACCGTGTCACCCACGACTCCTTCGGGCTGGGCTCGGTGGTCACGGTCTCCGGCGAAGGCGACCGGGCGGTGGCCACGATCGACTTCCGCGAGGTCGGCGAGAAGAAGCTGCTGCTGCGCTACGCCCCCGTCGAGAAGCTCTGAGGCCCCGCCTCGCCCATCCCGCAGCAGGACGGGTACTGGTCGTCGTCCAGTACTAGACATACTCAGGTACCGAGGCCTACCGTCGTCCACGTGACGACGGTCGAGCCGCAGATGCTCAAGGGCGTGCTCGCCCTGCTCCTGCTCCGGCTGCTCGGGACGCAGGAGGACTACGGGTACTCCCTGGTCCAGCGGCTGCGCGAGGCCGGGCTGGTGGACGCGGCCGAGGGCAGTGTCTACCCGGCGCTGGCGAGACTGGAGGCGCGCGGCCTGCTCCAGCCCCGGCTGGTGCGCCAGGGCCGCGGCCCCGGTCGCCGCTACTACCGCCTCACCGGGGCGGGGGCCGACGAGCTGTCGCGCCTGCAGGCGTCGTGGGCCTCGGTCGACGCCGTCGTCGACGCCGTGGGGACAGGCCCCATGGCACCGTCTCAGGAGGAGATCGCGTGAACCCCCAGCAGGACGCCCGACTGTCAGGGCCTGACCGCTCGCGCATCGCCTGGGCGGAGCTCCGCCTGGAGTGGTGGCTGGAGTGGTCCGGTGCACCCAGCCGCGTGTGCCGGCCGATGCGCGAGGAGCTCGCGTCGAACCTGCGTGCCACGGCCGAGGAGCCCGGTGGGGTCGCCGCGGGCGTACGTCGCCTGGGCAGCCTGCGCGAGCTGGCCAGAGAGGCGTCCCAGGACACCGACCGCTTCCGCTGGGAGCGCGGCTGCGTCGTCGCGGTCCTCGCGCTCGCCGCGTGGGTCGTGGTTCAGGCCGTGGTGTCGATGGTGTTCGCGGACGGTCTGCTCGCTGCCGGCGGTGGCACCGGGAGGGTCCTGGGGACCGACGTGTCCGTGGCGGAGTCCGCGAGCGCGCTGTCGTTCACGTTCACGAACAACGGGCTGCTGGTGGGCGTGCTCGCGGCGGCGGTGGCCTTCGTCCTGGTGTCGCGGCCATGGCGCTACCAGGGCCTGCGCAGGCACGGCTGAGGCTCAGCTGGGGCTCAGACGTTCGCGCGGACCCAGTCGACGATGCTGGCCATGGTGGTGCCGGGCGTGAAGACCATGGCGACGCCCGCCTCCTGCAGCAGCGGGATGTCGCCGTCGGGGATGATCCCGCCGCCGAACACTACGACGTCGTCGGCGCCCGCGTCCTTGAGCAACGAGATGACCCGAGGGAACAGGGTCATGTGCGCCCCCGACAGCACCGACAGGCCCACGGCGTCCGCGTCCTCCTGCACCACGGCCGCGACGATCTGCTCCGGCGTCTGGTGCAGACCGGTGTAGACCACCTCCACCCCGGCGTCGCGCAGCGCCCGGGCGACCACCTTGGCACCACGGTCGTGACCGTCCAGCCCGGGCTTGGCGATCACCACCCGGACCGGCGGTCGCTGACCGTCGCTGCCCTGGCCGTCGGGATCCTGCTCGGTCGTCGCTGACCGGCCCTGGGCAGGTGCCTGGTCGCGTGCCTTCTCTGCCACGTCGTCCACGTCGCGAGACTAGCCCGCGAGGACCACCCGGCGGGCCCTCAGTGGCCTGGCGGCCAGCACAGGCCCCAACGCGACCGTGCACGTGGTGACCACCGACCCCGCTGCATCCGCCTCGGACGAGCCCGGCGCGGGCGCTGTCCGCAGCCGCACCACCACGTCTGCCCCGCCGTCGGCCCCCAGCCGGGTGGTGCGCTGCAGCAGCAGGCCGTGACCGTCGACGTTGGCCCGGGCGTGGCCGTTCGGCAGGTCGACGGCCACCACCCGTCGGTCCGGGACGGCGACCACCGCCCACGGCAGCCAGGCGCGCCCGGCCCGGCCCGAGGCCAGCACCTGGCACACCTCGCCGGGGCCGGGGCCGGGGCCGGGGCCGGGGCCGAGGCCGAGGGCCGCCGTACCGGGGGCGTCGGGGGACCGGGGTGCCGCGGGCGCGGCTGCCGGTCCTGGTACCGGCAGCTCCGACGCGGCAGGCGGGACCACACCGGTGGCGCTCGTCGCGGCCAGGATCGCCACCAGCGCTGCAGCAGGACCGATCAGCAGCAGCGCCGTCCGGCGGGGTGCCTTCCCATCGCTGCGACAGCCGTCCGCGGGCCCCCGGGTCGTCGTGTCCACGGCCGGCAGGAGCAGCGCACCCCCGCGGCGATACCTCCCGTGGCGCGTCGCGACACCTCCGGTGCCGCGTCGCGACCGAGCCCGGTGGTGTGAGCACCGTCTCGTGCGGTGACCTGTGCACCGGGACGGCGGGGAGCGATCCGGCGATAGGGTTGCACCGCGGCGTCACGCTGCGCGACGACGTGTGCGGACGACAGCTCCGTCGCCGACGACGACCCAGAGGACGTGGACCAGACGTGGACCTGTACGAGTACCAGGCACGCGACATGTTCGAGAAGCACGGCGTACCCGTGCTGGCCGGTGCGGTCGCGACCACGCCGGAGGAGGCGCGGGCAGCAGCCGAGCGCATCGGCGGCGTCGTGGTGGTCAAGGCGCAGGTGAAGGTCGGCGGACGCGGCAAGGCCGGCGGCGTCAAGGTCGCCAAGACCCCCGAGGAGGCTGAGGCCCACGCCCGGGCGATCCTCGGCATGGACATCAAGGGCCACACCGTGAACCGGGTGATGATCGCCCAGGGTGCGGACATCGCCGAGGAGTACTACGTCTCCTTCCTGCTGGACCGTTCCAACCGCACCTGGCTGGCCATGGCCAGCAAGGAGGGCGGCGTGGAGATCGAGACCCTGGCCGTCGAGCGGCCCGAGGCCCTGGCCCGGGTCCCCGTCGACGCGCTCGCCGGGGTCGACGCGGCCAAGGCCGCCGAGATCGCCGCGGCGGGTGGTTTCGAGGGCGACCTGGCCGGCAAGGTGGCCGCTGTCCTGCAGCAGCTGTGGACGGTCCTGGTCGAGGAGGACGCCACCCTGGTCGAGGTCAACCCGCTGGTGTCCACGGGCGCCGGCGACGTCCTCGCCCTGGACGGCAAGGTGACGCTGGACGAGAACGCCGACTTCCGCCAGGCCTCCCACGCCGACCTGGTCGACGCCTCCGCGGCCGACCCGCTGGAGCAGGCGGCCACGGAGAAGGGGCTCAACTACGTCAAGCTGGACGGCGCGGTGGGCATCATCGGCAACGGTGCGGGCCTGGTCATGAGCACCCTGGACGTGGTGGCCCAGGCCGGCGAGAGGCACGGCGGCGTCAAGCCCGCCAACTTCCTGGACATCGGGGGCGGCGCCTCTGCCGAGGTGATGGCCAACGGGCTGGAGATCATCATCTCCGACGCCCAGGTCAACAGCGTCTTCGTCAACGTCTTCGGCGGCATCACGTCCTGCGACGCGGTCGCCAACGGCATCGTCAGCGCGTTCGAGCTGCTGGCCTCGCGCGGGGAGACGGTCACCAAGCCGCTCGTGGTCCGCCTGGACGGCAACAACGCCGAGCTCGGCCGGTCGATCCTGACCGAAGCGGCGCTCCCGGGCGTCGAGCAGGTCGACACGATGGACGGCGCCGCAGACCGCGCCGCCGAGCTGGCAGCTGGCTGAGAGGGCACGAGCAGACGTGGCAATCTTCCTGACAGGTTCTTCCACCATCGTCGTACAGGGCATGACGGGGGCCGAGGGGCGTAAGCACACCCAGCGGATGCTTGCCTCCGGCACCGCGGTCGTCGGCGGGGTCACCCCCGGCAAGGGCGGCCAGAGCGTCGAGTTCACCGTTGCCGACGGCTCGCCCGTCCAGCTCCCGGTCTTCGACAGCGTCGCCGACGCCATGGCCGCCACGGGTGCGGACACCACCGTCGTCTTCGTACCCGCCTCATTCACCCGCGGCGCGGTCGTGGAGGCCGTCGAGGCGCAGATCCCGCTCGCCGTCGTCATCACCGAGGGCGTGCCGGTCAAGGACTCCGCGGAGTTCTACCAGCTGGCCGCGAACAGCGGCACGACCCGGTTGATCGGCCCCAACTGCCCTGGCCTGATCAGCCCCGGCCTGGCCAACGCCGGCATCATCCCCGCCGACATCACTCAGGCAGGCCCCATCGGCCTGGTCAGCAAGTCCGGCACGCTGACGTACCAGATGATGTACGAGCTGCGGGACCTCGGGTTCACGACCTGCGTCGGCATCGGTGGCGACCCCGTCATCGGCACGACCCACATCGACTGCCTCGAGGCGTTCGAGGCGGACCCCGACACCAAGGCGATCGTCATGATCGGCGAGATCGGCGGGGACGCCGAGGAGCGCGCGGCGGCCTACATCAAGGACCACGTGACCAAGCCCGTCGTCGGGTACGTCGCCGGGTTCACCGCGCCCGAGGGCAAGACGATGGGCCACGCCGGCGCCATCGTGTCCGGCTCGGCCGGTACCGCTGCGGCCAAGGCCGAGGCGCTGGAGGCCGTCGGCGTCCGTGTCGGTCGCACGCCGAGCGAGGCCGCACGGCTCATCCGCGAGATCATCACCGCCGGCTGACGCCGGCGAGCGATCACCGTCCTCAGGCGTCACCGATCTCGTCGGTGGCGCCTGAGCGCGTGTCGGTCCTGACCCAGCGCGGGCCCGCCAGCACCATGGACAGGTGAGCTCCGTCCGCACCGACCGTCCGCGTCCTGCAGCCCAGGGCCCCACCGCGAGGACGACCGGGACGCGGGGCTCGACCGTCGCGGGGCGGACCCGTGGCCCCCGCTGGACCCGCGGGTGGGCCGGACAGGCGTTCGCGGACGTGCGCATGGCGCTGTCGCACGGCGTCGGTGCGGTCACCGTCGGTCTGATGGTCTGCATCGCGCTCGTGGTGGCGGGCTGGGCCACCGACGCCGCCTCCGGGACGTCCTGGCCGCAGGCGGTCCGTCTCGGCGCGGACCTGTGGTTGTTGGCACACCTGGGCGACCTCGGGGTGCTGAGCCAGGTGTCGGCGACCGCCGCAGACGAGCCGACCACGGTCGCCGGGTCGCTGTCGCTCGCCCCGTTGGGCATCAGCCTCCTCGCGGGCCTGCTGGCCTGGCGTGCCGGCCGTCGGGCCGCCCAGCGTTGCGCCCCGCTGCGCTCGCTGCTGCTCGTGTCGGTGCTGGCCGCCGTGTACGGGGGTGCCGCCTTCGCGGTCGCCTGGGCCGCCGACACCGCCGTCGTGGTCCCCGGGCCCACGGGCTGCGCCGTCGGCGCTGCCGCGTGGGCGGTGCTCGCGGGCACCGTCGGCGTGCTGGGCGTGCACGGGGGAGCGTTGCTGGACCGCCTCCCGTACGCGGGGGCGGAGCAGGCACGCCGGGTGCTGCCCGCGGCCGGCGTCGCCGTCACCACGTGGCTGCTCGTCGCGGTGGTGCTGCTGTCGGTGGCCCTGCTGAGCGACCTGTCGACGGTCATGGCGCTGCACGCAGCTCTCGCCGCCGGACCGGTCGGCGGGGTGCTCCTGCTGCTCGGTCAGGTCGCCTACCTGCCGACCGCCGTCATCTGGGCGGGGTCCGTCCTCGCCGGACCGGGTACCGGGTTCGCGGGCGAGCAGGTCGCCTTCGGCGGCTCGACGGTGCTCGACGTCCCCGCGGTGCCGCTGCTGGCCGCTCTGCCGGACCCGGGCCCGTTCCCGTTGTGGACGTTCGCCGGCCCCCTGACGGTGGTCCTGGCGGGAGCCCTCGCCGGCTGGCACGCCCACCGCCACCCGAGCAGCCGCGGGGCCACGGTGCCGGCACGCCTCGCCGACTCCGTGGCGCTCGCGGCGCTCGCGGGCCTGGCGGCCGCGGCCCTGGCGTGGCTGGCGAGCGGGGCACTGGGGCCGTGGCAGCCGTTGGGCCCCGACGCCCTGGTGGTGGGGGCGGTGGTCGCCGCGGAGGTGCTGCTGGGCGCGGTTTCGGTCGGGGCTGCGCTGCACCTGCTGGCGGGCCGGCCGATCAACCGCCGGCGCCGCCGCCCAGCCGGCTGAGCTGCTCCAGCTGCTCGCCCAGGCGGTCCTCGCAGCCGGCGAGCGCAGAGCGGGTGAGCGCCCGCTCGCGGCAGTCCTCCTGCTCGCCGACGACGGGCCACAGCACGAGGAGCGCGATCTGCAGCACGGTCAGGCCGACCCCGACCGCGATCCCCAGGCTGAGCAGGACCGACCCGGCCGGGCCGAAGGCCTGCTGGTCGGGGTGCGCGCGGCGGCGGGCCCGGAGCGCGAGCAGGGCCCGAACCCCCTGCACCACCGCCAGAACCGAGAACACCAGGCCAGCGGCACGCCACGGCAGGTCCAGCGTGCGGGTCAGCTCCGCGCCCAGCAGCAGCAGCGCCATCTCCAGCGTGAGCCGGACGTGCGGCTGCTCCAACGCTGCGACACGGGCCCCCGTGCGGGTGCTGTCCTCCGGTTCTGTCGCCACCGGTGCATCGTGGCAGACGGGCCTACCCTGACCGACGTGCCCCGCCTCGTCGTGCTCGCCTCGGGCACCGGAAGCCTCTTCGCCTCCCTCGCGGCCGCCGTCCGCGACGGGACCCTGCCCGCCGAGCTGGTGGCCCTGGTCACCGACCGGCCGTGCGGCGCGCTGGAGCGTGCGGGAGAGGCCGGTGTGCCGGCGCTGACGGTTCCACCCGGCGCCCACGCCGACCGCGCCGCCTGGGACGTCGCCCTCGCCGCGACCCTGCGCGACCTGCAGCCGGACTGGCTGGTCAGCGCGGGGTTCATGCGCATCCTCGGGCCCGCCGTGCTGGCCTCGTTCCCCGAGCGCATCGTCAACACCCACCCCGCACTGCTGCCGTCGTTCCCCGGCGCCCACGCCGTCCGGGACGCGCTCCACCACGGCGTCCGGGTCAGCGGGTGCACGGTCCACCTCGTCGACGAGGGCACCGACACCGGGCCCGTCCTGGCCCAGGAGGCTGTGCCGGTGCTGCGCGGGGACGACGAGGCAAGCCTGCACGAGCGGATCAAGCTGGTCGAGCGCGACCTGCTCGTGCAGGTGTGCGCGGGCCTGCTCGCCCACGGTGCCACCGTCCATGGTCGCCAGGTCGACTGGCGCACCGCCGGCTCACGGCCCGAGGGCTGACACCAGGCGCCCGCCGGGCTGAGTGCGGGCGGCAGGTGCGCCGCCGGGGCGTCGCTAGGCTCGCCGCCGTGAGCCAGCAGCCCTCCCCGTCCGAGGCGAACCGGCGGCCCGTGCGCCGTGCGCTCGTCAGTGTGTACGACAAGACCGGCCTGGAGGACCTGGCGGCGAGGCTCCACGCCGCCGGGGTCGAGATCGTCTCCACCGGCTCGACCGCCGCCCGCGTCGCCGCCGCCGGGGTGCCCGTCACCGGGGTCGAGCAGGTCACCGGTTTCCCCGAGTGCCTGGACGGACGGGTCAAGACGCTGCACCCGGGGGTGCACGCCGGGCTGCTGGCCGACAGCCGCAGGCCCGAGCACGTGCAGCAGGTCACCGACCTGGGCATCGACACCTTCGACCTGGTCGTGGTGAACCTGTACCCGTTCGCCGCCACCGTGGCCTCGGGCGCGGCGCCGGACGACGTGGTGGAGCAGATCGACATCGGCGGCCCCGCGATGGTCCGTTCCGCGGCGAAGAACCACCCGAGCGTGGCCGTGGTCGTCGACCCCGCCCGCTACGACGAGGTGGTGACCGCCGTGGCGGGTGGCGGCTTCACCCTCGTCGAGCGGACCCGGCTCGCCGCGGCCGCGTTCGCCCACACAGCGGCCTACGACGTCGACGTCGCCGCCTGGTTCGCCGGGCAGGTCGGTGACGCCGGGGCGGGCCCGGACGCAGGGGCCGGCCCGGACGCCGGAGGGGTGCCCCGGTTCACCGGCATCGTGGCCACCCTGGTCGCCGGGCTGCGCTACGGCGAGAACCCCCACCAGCAGGCTGCCGTCTACGCCACCGGTGCCACCGCGGGCGGCCTCGCCGCGGCGGAGCAGCTGCACGGCAAGGCGATGTCCTACAACAACTTCGTCGACACCGACGCGGCCGTGCGCGCCGCCCACGACCACGCCACGCCCGCCGTCGCGATCATCAAGCACGCCAACCCCTGCGGCATCGCCGTCGCGTCGGGGGCAGCCGCGGACCCCGTAGCCGACGCCCACGCCCGCGCGCACGCCTGCGACCCGGTCAGCGCGTTCGGTGGGGTCGTCGCCGCCAACCGGCCGGTCACCCGCGCCATGGCCGAGCAGCTCGCGGACGTGTTCATCGAGGTCGTCGCGGCCCCCGGCTTCGACGCCGACGCCCTGCAGGTGCTGTCCCTGAAAAAGAACGTCCGCCTGCTCCTGGTCCCACCGCCCACCGGGCGACCGCAGCAGGAGTGGCGCCGGATCGACGGGGGACTGCTCGTGCAGGACGTCGACCGCGTCGACGTATCCGGTGACGAACCGACCGGGTGGACCCTCGCCGCCGGTCCCGCCCTCGACGCCGCCGCCCTGGCTGACCTCCGCTTCGCGTGGCGCGCGGTCCGCGCGGTCAAGTCCAACGCCATCCTGCTCGCACACGACGGCGCCTCGGTCGGTATCGGGATGGGCCAGGTCAACCGGGTCGACTCCTGCCACCTGGCGGTCAGCCGCGCCGGTGAGGAGCGGGCCAGGGGCGCCGTGGCTGCCTCCGACGCGTTCTTCCCGTTCGCCGACGGCGTCCAGGTGCTGCTCGATGCCGGCGTCCGGGCGGTCGTCCAGCCGGGCGGATCGGTCCGGGACGCAGAGGTGGTCGCGGCCGTCGAGGCGGCCGGCGCCACCATGTACCTGACCGGGGTCCGTCACTTCGCCCACTGATGATGCGACGGCGCGGTGACCGGGTCCTGGTGACGGCGCTCCCCGGCGTGTCGGAGTCACGATGACCCGCTCACCGCCAGCGAACCGGACGCCGAGCGCTGGTGGTGCTGTGCCCCTACGAGGTGGCCGGTACCGCCTCGGAGCAGGCCGGGGTGGAGATGTCGCGCTGGGCCCACCCGGACGGCGATTCTTCGAGCAGCCCGGCCGGCCTGGTCGACGCTCAGGTCGTGACTCGGCCGACGGGTCGAGTCGATGTCTGCCGACGACGAGTAGTCAACGGCAGGTTGCGGCGATCTGCCCGAGGCAACGTGCCGTCGTGGGCGGAACGACGTGCCTCAGCCGAGCAGGCCCATGCCCGCCACGGCGTCGCGCTCCTCCACCAGCTCCGCGACGCTGGCGTCGATGCGCCCGCGCGAGAACTCGTCGAGCTCCAGGCCCTGCACGATCGAGTACGAGCCGTCGGAGCAGGTGACGGGGAACGAGCTGATCAGACCCTCGGGCACGTCGTAGGAGCCGTCGCTCGGCACGGCCATGGAGGTCCAGTCGTCGGCGGGGGTGCCGTGCACCCAGTCGCGGACGTGGTCGACCGCGGCGCTGGCGGCGCTGGCGGCCGAGGACGAGCCGCGGGCCTCGATGATCGCGGCGCCGCGCTTCTGCACGGTCGGGATGAACGTGCTCTCCAGCCACGCCTGATCGGCGACGACGTCCGTCGCGACCCGGCCGCCCACCTCGGTGCGGAACAGGTCCGGGTACTGCGTCGCGGAGTGGTTGCCCCAGATCGTCATGTGCCGGATGTCGGTCACGGGGGAGCCGATCTTCGCCGACAGCTGGGCGAGGGCACGGTTGTGGTCCAGCCGCGTCATAGCGGTGAAGCGCTCGTCGGGGACGTCGGGGGCGTGGTTCATCGCGATCAGGGCGTTGGTGTTGGCGGGGTTGCCCACCACGAGGACCTTGAGGTCGTCGGCGGCGTTGTCGTTGAGCGCCTTGCCCTGACCGGTGAAGATGGCGCCGTTGGCCGACAGCAGGTCACCGCGCTCCATGCCCTTGGTCCGGGGGCGCGAGCCGACCAGCAAAGCGATCTGGGCACCGTCGAAGGCGACGGACGGATCGTCGCTGATGTCGATGCCGGCCAGCAGCGGGAACGCGCAGTCGTCCAGCTCCATCGCCACCCCGGTGGCGGCACCCAGGGCGGGGGTGATCTCGAGCAGGCGCAGCCGGACGGGGGTGTCCGGGCCGAGCATGGCCCCGCTGGCGATCCGGAACAGCAGGCTGTAGCCGATCTGGCCGGCCGCTCCCGTCACGGCGACGGTCACGGGGGATGTGCTGGCGGGGGTGGTCACGGCGGTCTCCTCGACTCCTCGGTGTGCAGAGCTTCACCCGGGACGCTAGCGGCTGGGCCGCGCGCGGGCGGCCCGTCGCGGTCCCAGGGTTCGTTAGGCTCATCACGGTCCACCACCCTGATGAGGAGCTGTGTACGCGCATGTCGACAATCAAGGTCCTGAATCCGGTCGTCGAGCTCGACGGTGACGAGATGACCCGGATCATCTGGCAGTTCATCAAGGACCGCCTGATCCACCCCTACCTGGACATCGACCTGCGGTACTACGACCTCGGCATCGAGGAGCGCGACGCCACCGACGACCAGGTGACGATCGACGCGGCGCACGCCATCCAGGAGCACGGTGTCGGCGTCAAGTGCGCGACCATCACCCCCGACGAGGTACGCGTTGAGGAGTTCGGCCTGAAGCAGATGTGGGTCTCGCCCAACGGCACGATCCGCAACATCCTCGGTGGCGTCGTCTTCCGCGAGCCCATCATCATCAGCAACATCCCGCGCCTGGTGCCGGGCTGGACCAAGCCGATCATCATCGGCCGCCACGCCCACGGCGACCAGTACAAGGCGACCAACTTCAAGGTCCCGGGCGCCGGCACCGTCACCATCACCTACACCCCCGACGACGGTTCCGCACCGATCGAGCACGAGGTCGTGAAGATGCCCGAGGGCGGCGGCGTCGCGATGGGCATGTACAACTTCAACAAGTCGATCGAGGACTTCGCCCGGGCGTCGTTGTCCTACGGCCTCAACCGCGGCTACCCCGTCTACCTGTCCACCAAGAACACGATCCTCAAGGCCTACGACGGTGCCTTCAAGGACATCTTCGCCGATGTCTTCGAGCGCGAGTACAAGGCCGATTTCGACGCCGCCGGCCTGACCTACGAGCACCGCCTCATCGACGACATGGTCGCCGCGGCGATGAAGTGGGAGGGCGGCTACGTCTGGGCCTGCAAGAACTATGACGGCGACGTGCAGTCCGACACGGTCGCGCAGGGTTTCGGCTCGCTCGGTCTGATGACCAGCGTCCTGATGACCCCGGACGGTCGGACGATGGAGGCCGAGGCGGCGCACGGCACCGTGACGCGCCACTTCCGTCAGCACCAGCAGGGCAAGCCGACCTCGACCAACCCGATCGCGTCGATCTACGCCTGGACCCGGGGCCTGGCCCACCGTGGCGCCCTGGACGGCACCCCGGAGGTGACCGGCTTCGCGCAGGCGCTGGAGAAGGTCGTCGTCGAGACCGTCGAGAGCGGTCAGATGACCAAGGACCTCGCACTGCTAATCGGCACGGACCAGCCGTTCCTCACGACCGAAAACTTCCTGGCAGCCCTCGACGAGAACCTCGCCGTCACGCTCGCCTGAGCGACGGCACCACCTCGCGCCGAGACGACAGCACGGCGACGGCCCGCGCCCTCGGTGGTGACGGGCCGTCGTCAGAAAGAGGCAGCACGATGACCGACTACGTCACGGACGCGGCCAGCCGTTGGCTGAGCCACGAGGAGCTGCGCTCCGCACGGGAGCGCATGCCGGTCCTGTACGTCGATGCTCTCCCGGTCCGGGTGGACGAGACCGGGACCGTGACAGCCTTCGGGCTGCTGCTGCGCGCCACCGGGGCCGGGGAGATCAGCCGGGCGCTGGTCTCGGGCCGGGTGCTGCACCACGAACGGGTCCGCGGCGCGCTGCTGCGGCACCTGGAGAAGGACCTCGGCCCGCTGGCGCTGCCGAAGCTGCCGGCGCACCCGCAGCCGTTCACGGTCGCCGAGTACTTCCCCGTCCCTGGCGTCACGCCCTTCCACGACCCCCGTCAGCACGCCGTGTCGCTGGTCTACGTCGTGCCGGTCGAGGGCGACTGCCACCCCCAGCAGGACGCCCTGCAGCTGACCTGGGTGAGCCCCGAGGAGGCGGCCGACCCCGGTCTGCAGGCCGAGATGGCCAACGGTCAGGGCACCCTGCTGCGCCAGGCGCTGGCGGTCTGCGGCTTCTAGCGCGGCGCGGAACCTTGCCTTGACCCCTCTCGCAGACCACGGTATGAGGCATGGACCCGATCGAACCGGTCTACTCAGACCCTGTCCTGCTCCTGATCGCGGCGGGTGCGGTCGCGCTCCTGCTGTTCCTGGTCATCAGGCTCAAGCTGCACGCGTTCATCGCGCTGGTGCTCGTGAGCCTGCTGACGGCGCTGGTGACGGGCATCCCGCTCACCGACGTCCCGATGGCGCTGACGTCCGGCTTCGGCAGCACGCTGGCCTCGGTGGCGCTGCTGGTCGGTTTCGGCGTGATGATCGGACGCCTGCTCGAGGTGACAGGTGGCGCCCAGGTGCTCGCGGACACCCTGGTGGCCCGCTTCGGCGAGAAGCGCGCGCCGCTCGCGCTGGGCGTCGCGTCTCTCATCTTCGGCTTCCCGATCTTCTTCGACGCCGGCCTGGTCGTGTTCCTGCCGATCATCCTGACGGTGGCACGCCGCTTCGGTGGGTCGCTGCTGCTGTACGCCCTGCCCGCTGCGGGCGCCTTCGCGGCGATGCACGCCTTCGTCCCGCCGCACCCCGGCCCGGTCGCGGCCTCGGAGCTGCTGGGCGCCAGCATCGGCCTCACGCTGTTCGTGGGCCTGCTCGTCGCGATCCCGTCCTGGTACATCGGGGTCTACCTGTTCTCGCGCTGGGCGGGGCGTACGTTCTACATCCCGACCCCGGCCGTCATGGGTGGTGCCGGGCTCTCCGACGGCAGCGGGTCCCCCGTCGGTTCCGACGGCACGGGTGGCGGCGGCACCGCGACGGCCACCGCCACCGCCACGCGTCAGGAGACCACCACCCCGCAGGACCTGCCCACGTTCCGCACCGTGCTGGGCATCCTGCTGCTCCCGCTCGTCCTGATCGGGCTCAACACGGCCGTGGCCACCCTCGGTACCGCCGGCGTGCTCGACAGCGAGCAGCCCGTGGCCCAGGTGCTCGTGCTGCTCGGGCAGACCCCTGTGGCGCTGCTCATCACCCTGCTCGCGGCCATCGTCGTGCTGGGCCGCCGGCAGGGCCGCGGCTGGGGCGACGTGGAGACCCTTCTCAACGACTCCCTGGGCCCGATCTGCGCGATCATCCTGATCACCGGTGCCGGCGGCATGTTCGGCGGGGTCCTACGCACCAGCGGCATCGGCGCCGCGCTGTCGGAGTCGCTGTCCGACCTGGGGCTGCCGATCATCGTCGCGGCGTTCCTCATCGCCACCGCGCTGCGCGTGGCGCAGGGCTCGGCCACGGTCGCGCTCACCACGGCCGCCGGCCTGATCGCCCCCGCCGTCACGGCCACGGACGGGCTCAGCGAGCTGCACCTGTCCCTGATCGTCATGGCCATCGCCGCCGGCGCCACGGTGCTGTCCCACGTCAACGACTCCGGGTTCTGGCTGGTCAGCCGGTTCTTCAGGATGGACGAGAAGACGACCCTGAAGACCTGGACGGTGATGGAGACCACGCTGGGCACCACCGCGTTCCTCATCGCCTTCGCGGTCTGGGTGGTGATCTGAGGTGGCCGCCGGTCCGGGGTCAGGCCACGCCGTCGACCCGGACGCGCCCGTCCACCTGGTCGTCATGGGTGTCTCCGGCACCGGCAAGACCACGGTGGCGCTGGAGCTGGAGGCGCTGCTCGGCTGGGAGTTCCTGGAGGGGGACTCGCTGCACCCGCGGCGCAACGTCGAGAAGATGGCCTCCGGACACCCGCTGACCGACCAGGACCGTGCGCCCTGGCTGCAGGCGCTCGCCGACTGGACCGGGGTGCAGCACGCCGACGGGCTGTCGACCGTCATGACCTGCTCGTCGCTGCGGCGCAGCTACCGCAACATGCTGACCGCCGACGCGCCCGGGACGTTCTTCGTGCACCTGGTCGGCGACCCCGCCCTGATCCTGTCGCGGATGCAGGGCCGACAGCACTTCATGCCGCCGTCGATGCTGGAGTCCCAGCTCAAGACGCTGGAACCGCTGCAGGACGACGAGGTGGGCGCCGAGCTCGATGTCGCCGACACACCTGCCGTCATCGCCCGGCGGGTGGTCGAGCAGCTCGGCATCGGCCCGGTGAGCAGGACGCAGGCCGGGCCGGACGACGTGGCGGGCCCGTAGCCGGGTCGAGGACGCGGCCCCGGGGCTCAGCGGAAGACGACTGTCCGGTTGCGGTCCAGGAGCACCCGGCGCTCCGCGTGCCAGCGGACGGCGCGGGCCAGTGCCCGGCACTCCAGGTCCTGACCGAGACCGACCAGGTCGTCGACCGCGTGGGAGTGGTCGACCCGTTCGACGTCCTGTTCGATGATCGGACCCTCGTCGAGGTCGGCCGTCACGTAGTGCGCCGTGGCCCCGATCAGCTTCACGCCGCGGGTGTGGGCCTGGTGGTAGGGCCTCGCGCCGGCGAAGCTGGGCAGGAACGAGTGGTGGATGTTGATCGCCCGGCCCGCCAGCGCCTCGCACACCCGCGGGCTCAGCACCTGCATGTACCGGGCCAGGACCACCAGGTCCACGTCGAGCTCGGCGACCAGGGCCAGCAGCCGGTCCTCGGCGTCGGCCCTGGTGTCGGGCGTCACGGGCACGTGGTGGAACGGCACCTGGTAGAAGTCCGCCAGCCCCTGCAGGTCGGTGTGGTTGCTGAGCACGGCGACCGGTGCGACGGGCAGGCGCCCCGCACGCTGGCGGTACAGCAGGTCGTTGAGGCAGTGCCCGGCCCGGCTCACCATGATGAGGGTGCGTGTGGGCGTCCGCAGCGCGTGCAGCTGCCAGTCGACGTCGAACTCCTCGGCGGCCCCGCGCAGCGCGGCGTGTAGGCGCTCCGGCGGGGCGGGGCAGGTGAACTGCACCCGAAGGAAGAACAGCCGGGTGTCCGGGTCGCCGAACTGCTGGGACTCGGTGACGTTGCCCTGGTGCCGCAGCAGGGCGCCCGTCACGGCGTGGACGATGCCCGGGCGGTCCGGGCACGACAGGGTCAGCACGTAGTGGGGGACCTGCTGCTCCGGTGCCGTCTGCGTCACGAGGTGGCAGCGTACGCGTGCGCCTCACCGTGCCCGGCCGCTTGGTAGGCTCGGGATCACCGTGACTGGCGTTCAGGGGGCTACCCCCGGGGAGCGGTAGGCAGCCTGCTGGGTCGTTCGCCTGGGCCCAGGGACCGACCTGACGTCTGTGGAGACCGCATGACCAACGCCCTGACCAGCCCCGTCAGCACCCGCACCGACACGGCCTCGCGCCGGGCGCGTGACATCACCGACGCCCCGCTGTCGGTGGTAGACCCCGAGATCGCTGCCGTCCTGGACGGCGAGGCCGACCGCCAGCGCGGCACGCTGGAGATGATCGCGAGCGAGAACTTCGCCCCTCGCGCGGTGCTGGAGGCCCAGGGCAGCGTCCTGACCAACAAGTACGCCGAGGGGTACCCGGGCAAGCGGTACTACGGCGGCTGCGAGCAGGTCGACGTCGCGGAGGAGCTCGCCCGCGAGCGCGCCAAGCAGCTGTTCGGCGCCGAGCACGCCAACGTGCAGCCGCACTCCGGTGCCAGCGCCAACGCTGCTGTCATGCAGAAGCTGCTGACCCCCGGCGACACGATCCTCGGCCTGGACCTCGCCCACGGCGGGCACCTGACCCACGGCATGCGGCTCAACTTCTCCGGGATGCTGTACGACGCGGCCAGCTACGGGGTGTCGGAGACCGACCACCGGGTCGACATGGACCAGGTCCGTGAGGTTGCTCTCGCCCGCCGGCCGAAGATGATCATCGCCGGCTGGTCGGCCTACCCCCGCCACCTGGACTTCGCGGCGTTCCGGGCCATCGCAGACGAGGTGGGCGCCTACCTGCTGGTCGACATGGCCCACTTCGCGGGTCTGGTCGCCGCGGGGGTGCACCCCTCGCCGGTGCCCTACGCCGACGTCGTCACCTCCACGACCCACAAGACCCTGACCGGCCCGCGTGCCGGCATCATCCTGTGCAGGGCCGAGCTGGCCAAGAAGATCGACTCGGGCGTGTTCCCCGGCCAGCAGGGCGGGCCGCTGATGCACGTCATCGCCGCCAAGGCGGTCGCGTTCAAGCTCGCCATGACACCGGAGTTCCGGGAGAAGCAGGAGCGGACCCTGCGCGGCGCGTCGATCCTGGCCGACCGCCTGCTCGCCGCCGATGCCCGCTCGACCGGTGTCGACGTCGTCACCGGGGGCACCGACGTGCACATGGTGCTGGCCGACCTGCGCAGCAGCGAGCTCGACGGCCGTCAGGCCGAGGACCGGCTGCACACGGCCGGCATCACCGCCAACCGCAACGCCGTCCCGTTCGACCCGCGCCCGCCCATGACCACCAGCGGAGTCCGTCTCGGCACCCCCGCCCTTGCCACCCGTGGCTTCGACGACGCAGAGTTCACCGAGGTCGCCGACATCGTCGCCCGCGCCTTCGACCCGACCTCCGACGTCGCCGCGCTGCGCGAGCGAGTGGAAGTGCTCACGGCGCAGTTCCCGCTGTACGACTCCGTCGGCACCTTCACCTCCGACAGCCCTGCCGCGTGACCGCTCGGGCACTGGACGGCAAGGCCACCGCGGCGACCATCCGGACCGAGCTCGCCGAGCGGGTCGCCGTGCTGCGCGAGCGCGGGGTCGTACCCGGTCTCGGCACGCTGCTGGTCGGTGACGACCCGGGGTCGGCCTCCTACGTCGGCGGCAAGCACAGGGACTGCGCCGAGGTCGGGATCACGTCCATCCGCGAGGACCTGACCGCCGAGGCCACCCAGGCCGACGTCCTGGCAGCCGTGGCCCGGCTCAACGCGGACCCGGCGTGCACGGGCTACATCGTGCAGCTGCCACTGCCTGCCGGCATCGACCAGCAGGCGGTGCTCGAGGCGGTCGACCCCGACAAGGACGCCGACGGCCTGCACCCGACCAACCTGGGACGCCTCGTGCTGCAGGTGTCCGGCCCGATCGCCTCGCCCCTGCCGTGCACGCCGCGCGGGATCGTCGAGCTGCTGGGCCGCTACGGCGTCCCGCTGTCGGGCGCGGACGTGGTCGTCGTCGGCCGTGGCGTCACCGTTGGCCGTCCCCTCGGCCTGCTGCTGACCCGCAAGGGAGTCGACGCCACCGTCACCCTCACCCACACCCGGACCCGGCAGCTGGCCGACGTGGTCCGCCGTGCCGACGTGGTGGTGGCCGCGGCGGGTGCCGCGGACATGGTGCGGGCGGACTGGGTCAAGCCCGGTGCGGCCGTGCTCGACGTGGGCGTCACCCGCGTCGTCGACCCGGAGACCGGCCGGTCGCGGCTGGTCGGCGACGTCGACCCGGCCGTGTCCGACGTGGCCGGCTGGCTGGCGCCGATGCCCGGCGGGGTCGGGCCGATGACGCGGGCCATGCTGCTGGTCAACGTCGTCGACATGGCAGAGCGCGCCATCGGCTGAGCCCGGGTCCCCGTTCAGCCAGCGAGCTCGCTGAGGCGCCGCTCGGCGAGGGTGGCCAGCAGGGCGGCGCCGTCGCTCAGCACGGAGTCTTCGAAACCGGCCAGCGCGGAGTGGTTGTCCGGCGCGGTCTGCCAGTCCCGTCCGGGCAGGCACGCACCGAGGAACACCATCACGCCCGGGACCTCGGCGATCACCCGGCTGAAGTCCTCGGCGCCGGCGATCGGGGTCGCCATCTCGGTCAACCGGTCCGCGCCGAAGAGCTCGCCGAGGGTGCGCTGCACGAACGCGAACTCGTCGGCGTCGTTGACGGTCACCGGGTACTCGGGGACGAGACGGACCTCCGCCTGCAGCCCGTGCGCGGCGGCGACGCCCTCGCAGTAGCGCACCAGGGCGTCGCAGAGGCGGACCCGAACCAGCGGGTCGACGGTGCGGATGGTGGCCTCGGCGTAGGCGGTCGCAGGGATGATGTTGCGCCTGGTACCCGCCTCGACCGTGCCGAAGGTGACCAGGCCGGTCTCGAACGGCCCGACCGTGCGTCCGGCGACGGCCTGCGCGCCCAGCACGATCTCGCCGATGGCGGGAACGGGGTCGGCGGCGTTGTGCGGGGCGGACCCGTGCCCGCCGCGCCCGTGCAGGGTGACGAACAGGCCGTCGCTGGCAGCCAGCAGCGGACCGGGCCGGGACGTCACCTGACCGCGTGGTGCCAGGCCGGACATGACGTGCAGGGCGTAGGCGGCGTCCGCCCGACGGCCGGCGGCGTCCAGGACGCCCTCGGCGATCATGCGCCCGGCACCGTCGTGGCCCTCCTCACCCGGCTGGAACATCAGCACGACGTCACCGGGCAGGGTGTCGCGCTGGGCGGACAGCAGGTGCGCGGCGCCGACCAGGGACGTGACGTGCAGGTCGTGGCCGCAGGCGTGCATCACACCGTCGACCTCGCTGCGGAACGGTACGTCGAGCTCCTCCTGCACCGGCAGGGCGTCCATGTCCGCGCGCAGCAGCACGACCGGACGTCTGCCGGGGGCAGCCCCCGGGCCGCTCCTGCCGGCGACGCCGCCGCCTCGCAGCACCGCCGTCACGCTGGACAGAGAATCACCCGTGGTCACTTCGAGGTCCAGGCCGGCGAGCGCCTCCAGGACCGTCTGCTGGGTGCGTGGCAGGTCGAGACCGATCTCGGGGTGCCGGTGCAGGCGGTGCCTCAGCCTGACCAGGTCGTCGGTGAGGGCGAGGGCGTCGTCGGCGACGGTCATGCCGCAACCCTAGGGTGGTTGCTCGTGCTGGTCGTCGCGAGCGTCAACGTCAACGGGGTCCGTGCGGCCCACCGCAGGGGCATGCCGGCGTGGCTGGAGCAGCGCAGACCGGACGTTCTCCTGCTGCAGGAGGTCCGCGCCGACGCCGACACGGTCGCGGAGCACCTGGGGGAGGGCTGGCACGTCGTGGAGGCGGTCTGCGCGACCAGAGGCCGCTCGGGCGTGGCGGTCGCCGCCCGGGTCCCGCCGCGGGACGCCGTCCTGACCCTGCCCGGGTTCGAGACCGACGGCCGCTGGGTCGAGGCCACGGTGGGTGAGGGGGCCGACGCGGTCCGGGTGGTCAGCGCGTACGTCCACTCCGGTGAGGCCGGTACAGACAAGCAGGTCGCCAAGGTGAGGTTCCTTGCGGCGGCCAGCCTGCGGATGGGTGAGCTGCGGGCCATGGAGGCGGCAGGCGGCCCGCCCGTGGTGGTGGCGGGGGACCTGAACATCGGTCACACCGAGCGGGACATCAGGAACTGGCGTGGCAACCGGAAGAAGGCGGGGTTCCTGCCCGAGGAGCGGGCGGTGCTGGACAGCTGGTTCTCGGCCGGCTGGGTGGACGTGTGCCGGCGCCTGGCCGGCGACGTCGACGGGCCGTACTCGTGGTGGTCCTGGCGCGGGCAGGCCTTCGACACCGACACCGGCTGGCGGATCGACCTGCACGTGGCCACGGAGGCGCTCGCCGCCCGCGCACGGTTCGCCGCCGTGGACCGGGCCGACACCTACGACGCGCGGTTCAGCGACCACGCCCCCGTCGTGGTGGGCTACGGGGCGACGGCATGAGCTGGAGCCTGGCCGACGCGCCCGCGCAGCACGGCCGGGTGGCGGTGGTCACCGGTGCGAGCTCGGGCCTCGGCCTGGAGGCGGCCACGCAGCTGGCCACCGCAGGCGCCCACGTGGTGCTGGCGTGCCGGGACGCGGGACGTGGTGAGCGGGCGGTGCAGCAGGTGCTGGACCGGATGCCGGGCGCCTCGGTCGAGCTGTCGCTGCTGGACGTCGCGTCGCTGAGCTCGGTGGCGGCCTTTGCCGCCCGGACCGCGGCCACGCACCCCCGCCTCGACCTCGTGCTCGCCAACGCCGGGATCATAGCCGTCCCGTTCGGACGCACCGCCGAGGGGTTCGAGCTGCAGCTGGGCACCAACCACCTCGGTCACTTCGCCATGCTCGCCCGGTTGTGGCCGGCGCTGCGGGAGACCCGGGGGGCCAGGGTGCTGTCGGTGACCTCGATCGTCCGACATGTCGGTGCAGTGCCGGGCCCGGCAGACCTGGACCCGGTGCGCTACGACCCGTGGCGTGCCTACGCCCGCTCCAAGACCGCGAACGCCGTCTTCGGGGTGGAGCTCGCCCGCCGGGCACGGGACCGGCTCGGTGACGAGCCCGGCACGGTCGCCAGCGTCGTCGCCCACCCCGGGTTCAGCCACACCGACCTGCAGCACCGCAGCGCCCGGGAGCAGGGTGGGCTCGCGGCGCGGTTCTTCTCCGCGACCGTCCGATCCGGCGGGATGCACGTCCTGGACGGTGTCCAGCCCCTGCTTCGCGCCGTCCTCGACCCTGCTGTGGGCTCGGGTCGGCTCGTCGGGCCGCGGTTCGTCACGCACGGGCCGGCCGTGCTGGAGCGGGTGGAGCGCAAGGTCCGTGACCCTCGCGCCGGTCAGCGGCTGTGGGCCCTGAGCGAGCAGGCCACGGGCGTCATGTTCGACGTGTGAACCGCGCGGCGTCGCTCGGGGTCGGGGGCCGTGGCGTCAGGCGGCGGGGCCTGCGACGGCGCGGTCCGCCAGCACCCAGCGGGCGCCGTCGGCAGAGTCACGGACCTCCACGCCCAGGGCGGTGAGGGTGTCGCGGACCCGGTCCCCGGTCGCGAAGTCCTTGGCCGCGCGGGCCTGTGCACGCAGCTCCAGCAGCGCCTCGACGTACCCACCGACGAGGTCGCGGGGGTCAGCCGCGCCGGTGACGGCGAGGTCACCGAGGCGGACGACCATGGCCCGAAGCACCCGGCGGGCGTGGTCCCGGTCGTCGTTCTGGTGGGTGTCGCCGGACCATTCCTGCAGCGCCTGCTCGGCGGCGAGCGTCGCGGCGACGGCGGTCTCGACGTCCTTGGTGGCCATCGCGGTGTCGAAGCGTGCGCGCTCGGACTCCACGACCGCCCGCAGCGACGACGCGTCCGCACCGTCCGCACCGTCCGCACCGTCCGCACCGTCCGCCGCGGTCGGGGCGGTCCCGTCGGGTGCGGCGGTGGCGTCTCTCTCCGCCGCGGGTGACGCGGCGGACCCCAGCGGTGCAGCAGCGCCCGGTTCGGCGTCGCCGCGTCCCGCGACCACGTCTGCGAGCCAGCCGGTCTCGACGGTCCGACCGCCCTCGACCTCGGTGCTGCGACCGCGGTGGCGGAGCGTCACCACACCGTTACCGGTGACGGCGGCCGTACCCGCCTCGACGTCGATCAGCAGGGCGGTGTGCTCGTCGACGCCCAGCACCCCCACGCCCTCGGGCAACAGGTCCTCCATCGCGGCGAGCCGGGCCGCGCCGAGGTAGCAGAAACGGGTGTCGTAGCTGCCGCCCTCGGCGTTGTCGTAGTGCGGCACCAGCGCCGCGCGGATGCCGGTCACCTCGCCCAGCACGTCCAGGCCATCCGCCCAGTGCAGGTCTGCGCCGGCCTTGTAGATCTCGTACACCGGGACGGCGTGCGCACCGATCGTGCACGCCGCGGCGGAGCCCACCACCAGCGTGCCGCCCCGGGCGATGACGTCGGTCATGGCAGCGGGTACACCCGTGCCCTGCCACTGCCGCAGCGCGTAGGTGGGGCTGCCCGGCCCGGCGAACAGCCACCGCACCTGCGACAGCTGCGCCAGGGTCCGCTCGGCCTGGCTGCCGGGGCAGTCTGCGCGTCGCCAGGTGGCGACCTCGACCGGGTGGCCGACGGTCTGGGTGAAGTACTGCAGGGTCCGGGCGACCAGGTCGTCGGCGTTGTCCTGGAACCCGAACGTGGTGTCGAGGGCGAGAGCGCTGCCGGCCGCGCCGCCGCTGAAGGTGTCGGCAAGGACCGTGCGATGGGTCCGGACCATGGTCGGGGCGGTCTCGCCCGAGCCCATGACGACGAGTCGGCTCACGTGTGCTCCTCGGGTGCGTCTGCTCGCGCGGGTGCGTCTGCTGGCGTGGGTGGGTGGTCGGGCGCCACGGCGTGGTCGACCGGTGCGACCGGCATGGCGTGGTCGACCGGTGCGACGGGTGCGGCCGGTGCGGCGGGTGCGGCGGGTGCGGCGGGTCCGGCGGGTGCGGCGGGGACAGCGGGGCCGGCGGCGCGCAGGTGGGCCGCGAGGTCGCGTGCCAGGCGGAGCGGGTGCTGCAGGTGCAGGTCGTGGTGGGCCCCCGCGTAGCGCTCGATCCGCGCGTCCGACAGCAGGGCCACCGCCTCCTGCAGCAGGGCGGAGGCGATGCCCGCGCCCGCGGGGACGAGGAGCGTCGGCACCTGCACCACGGGGTAGAGCAGGCGTGGGTCGGTGTCGTACACCGACCGCAGGATCCGTTCGTGGGAGGCCAGGTCGAGCACGTTGCGGACGGTGCCGTCCTCGCGGGTGGTCAGGTTGGCCAGGACCGCGGGCAGGGCGTGCGGTCCCCACCCCTGCAGCCTCGGCCCCAGGCCCTGCACCAGCTCTTCCCAGGTGGTGCCGTCCCACGTCGGTGGCGCCATGCGCTGCCACAGCCGCTCGAACGGCTCCCGCTGGTCGAAGCGCAGCCAGCCGCCGTCGACCAGCACCAGGGCGTCCGCCCCCGCCGGCGGGACCTCACCGGACCCTGCTGCGGCGGTGAGGACGACGTTGCCGCCCCAGGACTGCCCGGCGAGCAGCACCGGGCCGGTAAGGGTGCCGTCCTCGCGCAGCAGACCGAGCAGCCTGCTGACGTCGGTGGCGGCGCTGCTCGTGTCGGGCGGGGGGTTGCCGTGGTGGCGGGCGCTGGCGCCGTGACCGCGCAGATCCACGGCGACCACGTCGATGCCGCGGCCTGCCAGCGCCTCGGCGCATGCGTCCCACATCTGCGCGTTGCTGGCCAGGCCGTGGACCAGCAGCGCCCCGCCGGACGACGCTCGGGCGCGGTGGACCCGTATCGCCAGCACGGTGCCGTCCGCCAGCGCGACGTCTGCGAGCGCGACCTCGCCGCGCCGGACGTCGCCGAGCCGGACGTCGGCCGCCGCCACGTCCGCATGGGTGGAGACCTGGCCGTCGGTCGCACTCACAGGTGGCCGGACGGGTGCTTCAGGACGGCGCGCACGGCGTCGGTCGTGGTGGCGATGTCGAGGCTGTCCTGCAGGGTCGGCAGCCAGACGTCCTCGCCGCGGACGGCGGCCGCCACGGCCTCCACCATCAGCCGGTACGGATCGACAGCGGCGAAGTCCTCGACCTGGCCGCCGGTACGTCGGTCGCCACCGTGAGCGTGCAGGTGCAGGCGGCACGGGGCGTCGCGGGTGGTGAACGACTGGCCGCCGAGCACGAGGGTGGCCTCCTCGCCGGAGACCGCGACCAGCTGCTCGTCGCGTCCCTGGATGCCGCAGCGCACCTCGGCGGAGGGCACGGGACCGTCACCCGGACGAGCGGGTGCGAGCCGGGCGGTCGCCCGCACGTCGACACCGTGGGTGAACGACCCCTCGGCATGGTCCACCCGCAGCTCGCCGGCCTGCAGCGCCCAGCGAGCCGCGTCGACCGCGTAGCAACCGACGTCGTACACCGCGCCGCCGCCGCGGGCCGGGTCCAACCGGTAGTTGCCCGCCAGCCCGCCCGTGAGGTCGCCGTCGAAGGAGAACTCGGCCTCCACCCGGCGCACCCTGCCCAGCGCACCGGAGCGGACCAGCTCGACCGCCCGGAGAGTACGGGGGTGCCAGCGGTACCACCAGGCCTCCACCAGCAACCGGTCGGCGGCGACGGCCGCAGCCGCCATGCGCTCCACCTGGCCGCGGTCCAGCCCGAGCGGCTTCTCGCAGAGCACGTGCTTGCCGGCCTCCAGGGCCGCGACGGCCCAGCGCTCGTGCGAGTCGTTGGCCAGGGCGACGTACACCACCTCGACGGAGTCGTCGCCCAGCAGAGCGGCGTAGTCGTCGTAGCTACGCCCCCGCGGCTCCAGGGCACTGGCCCGATGCTGGTCCCGGGCGGCGACAGCCTGCAGGTGCGCCCCCGACGCCGCGTGGACCGCCGGGGCGAGCGCAGAGGTCGAGATGTTCCCCGCACCCAGGAACCCGAACGCGGTCGTGCCGTCCGCGTCGCTCATCGGGGGACCACGGGGGAGCCGTCGGTCAGGGCCGACGCGGTCGCGGCCTCCATCACCGACAGCACCCGTCGGCTGGTGGCCCCTGTGACCGACATGGGCAGCCCCAGCAGCAGGTGATCGGCGAGCTCGCGGTGGAACGGGTGCGGGGCGGCGCTCGGCGTCGCGAGCCTGGTGACGGACCCGTCGCCGCCGTGCAGCTCCAGCAGCGGGGGGGAGTCCGCGGCGGCGAGCACGTCCTCCGCTAGGGTCCCGACGTCGTTGCGGCCGATCACGCGCTCGACCCGCCAGTGCCCGACGACGGCGGCCTCCGTGCCGAGCACGTACCAGCGGGGCTTGAGCACGGCCGCGAGGTCGGAGTGGACGAACTCGGCCTCGCTGCCGTCGGTGAACCGCACCAGGACCCGGGAGTGGTCGGCGTTGGTGACGTCGAACCAGCGGCGCTTGTGGGTGGTCGCGCTGACGTGCAGGACAGGCGTGCGGACCAGGTCGAGCACCTGGTCCAGGACATGGGCGCCCCAGTCGTAGAACGCACCGCCCGAGGCGGCGGCGTCGGAGTGCCACAGGTTGCACGGGTGGCCGTAGCCACCGACGAACGTCTCCAGGTGGAACACCTCGCCGAGGCGGCCGGTGGTGACGGCCTCGAGGACGGCGAGGTGGTCGGGGTCCCAGCGGCGGTTCTGGTAGACGACGGCGAGCAGGCCCTGGGCGTCGGCCTCGGCGAGGACCGCGTCGGCCTCCTCCGTGCGGATCGCGAACGGCTTCTCCACCACGACGTGCTTGCCTGCGCGCAGCGCCTTGAGCGCCCAGCTCGCGTGGCTGTCCGGCGGGGTCGACACGACGACCAGGTCCACGTCGGGGTCCTCGATGAGGACCTCGGGGTCTGTGGTGGTCCGCACCCCGGGCGCCACCTCCTGCGCGGCGACGACCCTGGCGGGGCTGCGGTCGCAGACGAGCTCCAGCGACAGCCCGGACACCGCACGGAACGCGCTGGAGTGCTCGTTGCCGATGGCGCCGTAGCCGAGCAGGCCCGCGCGCACGGTCGGGAGCCCGCCCGGCCCGCCTGGTCCCCCCTCGGCCGCGAGGTGGGCGAGCAGGACGGCCAGCAGCCGGCGGGTGGCGGGGGCGGCCACTGCTGCCGGCGTCGTGCCGAGCGTGCAGGCGAGGACGCTCGCGGCGCGCCGGGTCCCCCGTCGCACCAGGACCGGGTGGTGCGTGAGGCCGACGGAGGCGGTCAGCAGGACGGCGACGTCGTCGTCGACCTGATCGGTGAGCAGCACCCGGTCGCAGACGTGGACGTGCTCGCCGAGGTGTGCGCCTGTGCCGTGGTCGTGGTCCGGCAACCGGTCACCGAGCGCCCCGGCGGCGGGCCCGACCCGGACGCGTACGTCGTGCACCGGGGTCGCCGAGGTGGTCCTGACCCCGGTGGCGTCGCGCCAGGCCCCCCGGGTGTCGGCGTGCAGGGTCGGGCCGGCGAGCACGACGGCTGTGCCGAGGCCGAGCAGGTGCTCGACCAGCGCGGGGCTGCTCGGCCGGTCGGTAAAGACGACGACCGCCGTTACCTCTGCGCCACCGGGAGCCCCGGCGGCAGGTCCCTGGGCGCGCGGGTCGCTGGTGGGGACGGGGGCGTCCCCCGCGTCGACGCCCAGCGCACCGCGGAGCCGGTGGACGGCAGCGGCCAGCAGGTCGTCCCCGAGGTCGACGTGCCAGGACAGCCGAGGCTGCGGTCGTGCTGCGGTGCTCACGGATGCCAACCTAGGAGACAGGGGTACCCACCCGCGCGGCCAGGTCCAGCGCAGGGGGCGTGATGGCCTCCGACCAGCTGGGGAACGCCCGCGTGTGCTCGGCGAGCAGCTGCACGTGCAGGCCCGCCGTGACGGCCAGGGCGAGCTCGCCCGCCCAGGAGTCGGCTCCCGGACCGACCGCCGCCGCACCGAGCAGCCGCCCGTCGGCCGCTGCGACGAGCCGTAGTCCCGCGGGGCCCTGGTCGGCCCCGCTCGCCGGACGACCGAGGCCCTCCAGGAACGCCCTGGCCGTCTGGGTGACGTCCTGGTGCGCGGTGAGCACGTCATGGCCCGCCTCGCGGGCAGCGGCCTCCGACAGCCCGACGGAGTACACCGGCGGCTCGGTGTAGACCGCCCGCGGGATGCCGGCGTCGCGGACCCGGACGTCGTGCCCGGCCAGGCGTGCCAGCACGACGCGCGCCTGGTGGTTGGCGGTGTGGGTGTAGGGCGACACGACGGTGACGTCGCCGACGGCCAGGACCCCGTCCACCGGTGCGCCGTCGGCGTCCAGGGCACGGCAGCGGTCGTCGACGTGGACGGCGCCGTCGTCGACGGCGACGCCGATCAGCTCCAGCCCCAGCCCGTCGCCGGAGGGGCGGCGACCGGTGACCACCAGGACCCGGTCGACCTCGACGTGCTGGGGCTCCTCGGGGTCGCCCTCGCCGGAGCCCGCGGGGCGGAGCGTGGCACGGGTGCCGCCGGTCGCAGGCTCGACGGACTCCAGGCTGCTCCCGGTCCTGACGTCGACCCCCGAGCGGCGCAGGTGCTCGGCCAGCGCCTCCCCGACCCAGGGGTCCTCGGTGGGCAGCAGCTGCTGCGAGGTCTCCACCAGGGTGACGGCCACGCCGAAGGAGGCGTAGACCTGCGAGAGCTCGCAGCCCACCGCCCCGCCGCCCAGCACCAGGAGCCGGGCCGGCAGGTCGGGGCTGGTCAGGGCCTCGTCGGAGGTCCAGGTCGGGGCCTGGTCCAGTCCGGGGAGGTCGGGCACCACGGGGCTCGAGCCGGTGCCGACGAGCAGGAGCTCGTTCCAGCGGAGCACCCGACGGTCGGCGCCCTCCCCGACCTCGACGGTGCCGGGGCCGGTGACGCGGCCACGACCGCGGACCACCGTGACGCCGGCGTCTGCGAGGTCGCCCGCCTGCGAGGAGTCGTCCAGGCTGCTGGTGGCCTCCTCCCGGGCCGCGACGGCCGCACGCCAGGCCTCGGCCGGGTCGGCGCCGCTCCGGCGGGCCTCGGTGGCGGCCAGCAGCAGGACCTTGCTGGGCACGCACGCCAGGAAGGGGCACTCCCCGCCGAGCAGACGCTGCTCGACGGCGGCCACCCGGCGGCCGCGCTGCGCCGCCTGGGAGGCGACGTACTCCCCGCCGGAGCCCACCCCCAGGACCACGACGTCGAAGTCCTCGACCCCGGGCCCGTCACCGCCCGCGGCGGTGGAGGTCGCGCCGTCGGACATGTCGCCCTCGCCGGTCGGGTCGCTGGTTCGGTTCTGGTCGGGCTGCTGGGCGGGCTGGGGGGTGCTGTCACCGGGCATGGCTGCAGGATGCACCGTGCAGCCGGGCGGCGCGCGCGCACCACCGCCCGGCCGACGCAGCCCGGTCACCGGGTGGGCCGGCCGCCGGGGCTCAGAGGGGGTCGCCGCTGCGGGAGGCCCGGATCAGGCGCTGCGCGTCCGACGGGGTGAGGAAGCGGGCACGCTCCAGCTCGCGGATGCTCCTGCGCACCTGCCGGGAGTAGTCGCGCGGCCCGTCGTAGAGCGAGTCGAGGGTCTGCTGCGTGAACGGCACCTCGTACCCCGCGATGAAGCAGAACGACGCGCCGGTCGCCGTGCCGAACCAGGTGCTCGTGGGCACGTCGAGGAACGGCGAGCGCAGGCCGCCCTGGACGTTGCCGAGCTCGTCGAGGACCGGGGCACCGTTCCGCACCACGATCGGGTCCGCGCGCGGGGGCGCCACGCCCTCCCTGACCCATGCGTCCAGGTTGTCCAGCGCCGAGTTGAAGAAGATGGAGCTCGGGAACCGGCTCCGGGGTCCCTGGTCGCACGCCGCGGGCGGGACCGCGCGGCCCGCCCGGACGATGTCCTCCGAAGCGGCCGAGAAGTACAGCTCGTCGGGCGTCGCGTGCCCGGCCCCGGCCATCTCGTAGTAGCGGAACTGGTCAGGGGCCGTGTCGCTGTCCGGACGGCGGGCGCCGATGCCCCGGAGGTAGTCCGACTGGGACATCAGCTGCACCACCGGGACGCCGATGCCGTAGAGGTCCCGGCGGGGGTCGTCGACGGGCGGCGCCGGCTCGCACTGGTTCATCGGGTAGGCGCCCGCGAAGCCTCCACCCGCCACGCCGATGATGTACGCGTCGTAGGTGGGTGCGCCCTGGGACGCCACCACGAGGGGGTGCACGGCCTTGGTGTAGTTGACCAGGAAGCCGCCCGTCTGGGAGTAGCCGAGCCCGTAGGCGTGCTCGACCTGGCTGCTGCCCCCACCGAAGGTGAGCGGGTTGGTGGCGTCGTCGCTGCGCAACCAGTTCCCGACCTGCGTGTAGATGTCGTAGACCAGGCCGTTCTCGGTCTCCCGGCGGGTGTCCGCAGGCAGCGGCACCGGGGCGGTGCCGGGGTCGGCGTCGGCGTCGACAACGGTGCAGTTGGCGGGGTCGTCCAGCGGCAGCGGGTTCGCGTACGACAGCTCGCCGTAGCGCTCGGGGTCGAACGTCCGCAACGCGTCGACGGCGACCGGCTTGGCGGTGACACCGACCCAGGTGTCACCGTTGTCGATCATCTGCTGGTGCGCGAGCGCCCAGCCGATGTTGAGGTCGAACAGGTTGGACGGGTTGAGGTTCTCCACCACCACGTTCCCGCTGAAGTCGGCGGCGTCCGCCGGTCGTCGGACCAGGACGCGCGTCGTGTAGGGCGCGTCCTCGGTGCGGACCACGGCTGGGGCGTCCTCGGGCCAGCTGTAGACGTCGGCCGTCCCGCTGGCCAGGAACTCCTCCTCCACGTAACCGACCTCGGCCAGGTCCTGCGGGACCTCCTGGTGGTCGGCGGCGCCGAACGGGTACGAGTCGCCCGTCACGGGCAGCAGGCGCGCGGTGGGTACGGGGCCGGGCGTCTGCCCGGGCCGTGCCTGCTCTGCCGGCTCTGCCGGCTCTGCCGGCGCTGGGGGCTCTGCGGGAGTGCTGTCGGCTGTGGCGGGGCTGACGGCACCGGACAGGACCAGCGCCAGACCGGTCACGACCACCGTGCGCCCGATGCGTCCGTGACGGGTTCGCCCGCGCACGGTGGCGGCGCTGGGCCGTAGCGACGGACCGGAGGGCTGAGGAACGGACGGAACAGGCACGGTCATGCCAATCTGCCGGCGGAACGCCACGGACGTCATCGTCCGTAGGGCACCTCTGACGGTGCGTGACCGCCTGAGGGCTCGATCAGGTTACGCCGTCCTACACGTCTCGCCCATCGCACGCGTAGCGACCATCACGGGGGAGGAAGCACCGGCGGCGTGGGCCGCCGCGGGACCCGGGTCGCCCCTGCGTTCAGGCGACGCGTGAGGCGGCGGCGGCGGCGGTGGCCGGCAGCAGCCCCGGCACGCCGTAGCCCGCCCGCGCGAAGGCCTCGTGCACGGCCTGCCCGACACCCGTGGCACCGCCCGCTCGGCACAGCACCACCGCGGAGCCACCGAAGCCGCCGCCGGTCATCCGGGCCCCGAGCGCACCAGCCTCCACCGCCGCCTCGACGACCAGGTCGAGCTCGGCCACCGAGATCCGGAAGTCGTCCCGCATCGACGCGTGCGAGGCCAGCAGCGCCTCGCCCATCGCCTCGTACCGTCCCCCGCGCAGCAGCGCCACCACCCGGTGGACCCGCTCGGTCTCGGTGACGACATGGCGCAGCACGCGCTGCAGCTCCGGCTCCCGCAGCCGCTCCAGCGCAGCCTCCAGCCCGTCGCTGCCGACCTCGGCCAGCCGCGGGACGCCGAGCACCGCCGCCGTCCGCTCGCAGGTCGCCCGCCGCCCGCCGTAACGGCCGTCGACCAGCGCGTGGTGGGCGCGGGTGTCCACGACCAGCAGCTCGACCTGACCGGGCCCGCCCGTCGGCAGCGGGACGTGCTCCACCTCGAAGCTGGCGCAGTCCAGCAGCAGGGCGTGGCCCTCGCGGCCGCGCAGCACCACCGCCTGGTCCATGCCGCCCGTCGGTGCCCCGGCGAAGTCGTTCTCCGCGCGCACGCAGACCTCCGCGAGCACGCGACGGCCGTCGTCGTCGCCGGCCTCTGCACCGGGCAGGCCGAGCAGGTCCGCAACCGCGACCGCGACGCCACAGGTCAGCGACGCCGACGACGACAGGCCCGCCCCGACCGGGACTCGACCGTCGACCACGACGTCCAGGCCGGGCAGCTCGTGACCCGCCTGCGCGAACGCCCACAGCACCCCGGCCGCATAGGCGGCCCAGCCGTCCACGGTGCCCGGCTGCAGCTCGGCCACGGGTGCCTCGAACGTCTGCGCGGCCTGGGCGGAGACGAGGCGGGCCCGCCGGTCCTCCCGCCGGCGCACCGCGACCAGGCCGCGGTGCGGCAGGGCGAACGGCAGCACCGGGCCGCCGTTGTAGTCCAGGTGCTCACCGACCAGGTTGACCCGGCCGGGGGAGGCCCACACCCCTTCCGGGGCGTTGCCGGTGACGTCGTGGAACGCCGCGGTGACGGCTGCGAGGTGCTCCTCGGTACCGGCCGGAGGGACGAGGTCCGGTCCCGACGGGCTCACACCGTCACCACGGCGCCGGGGAAGGCGGACGGCAGCTCGCGCACCCGGTCGGCGATGCGCTCCGGCGTCGTGTCCGACACCCAGGCGCCCTGGGCGGACTCCGAGCCTGCCAGGTACTTCAGCTTCCCGGCGGCGCGCAGCACCGAGAACACCTGCAGGTGCAGCCGCGGCAGCGCGTCCCGCACCGACTCGCGGGCCTCACCCACCGGCGCGGCGAACCAGCCGGCGATGTACGGCAGACGGATCGCCTCGCCGGCCGCTCCGGTGAAGAACAGGTCGAGCCGCTGCAGCAGGTCCGGGTACAGCCGTGACAGCTCCTCCCGCTCGGCGTCGTCGGTCTCGGCCAGGTCGAGCACGTGCCGGTGCGGCACGACGTGCACCTCCACCGGCCAGCGGGCCGCCGCGGGCACGAACGCCGTCCAGTGCTCCCCGCGGGCCACCACCCGTCGACCGCTGCGCACCTCGGCGTCCAGCACGTCGCCGAGCAGGTCGCGACCGGTGCGGGCGTGGTGGGCCCCCGCCTGCGCGACGTGCTGCGCGCTGCGGGGCGGGACGTAGGGGTAGGCGTAGATCTGCCCGTGCGGGTGGGCCAGGGTGACGCCGATCTCGCGGCCCCGGTTCTCGAAGCAGAACACGGAACGGACGTGCGGCAGCGCGGACAGCTCGGTGGTCCGGTCCGCCCAGGCCTCCACGACGGTCCGGACCCGCTTCGGCGCCAGCCCGGCGAAGGACGTGTCGTGCTCGCTGGTGAAGCAGACGACCTCGCACCGCCCGGCGGCCGCCCGCTCGGGCCACACGTCCTCGCCGTCCAGGAGGCTGTCGGGCGCCCCGTCGCGGGTGCTCAGCGACGGGAAGCGGTTCTCGAAGACGACGACGTCGTAGTCGGCGGCGGGGACCTCGCTCGCGACGGTGCCCTCGGTGCCGGGGGCCGTGGGGCACAGCGGACACATCTCGCGCGGGGGCAGGTGGGTGCGGTTCATCCGGTTGGACGCCATCGGCACCCACTCCCCGGTCAGCGGGTCCAGCCGCATCCGCGACCCGCCGGTGGTCGCGGGCAGGGCGCGCCGGTCCGCGCCGGGGCGGGCCTCGCCCGACAGCCACGGCTCGCTGTCGTCGAAGTAGAACAGCTCCCGGCCGTCGGACATGGTCACCCGGCTGCGGCGCACGGCTGCGGACTGGTTCATGGCGTGTTCCCCTCGATCCCGGCGACGACGAGCCGCCCGACGTGACCGGCCAGCATGGCCCGGTCCTTGGTGGACAGCCCGGTGTCGCTGACGAGCACGTCGACGTCGTCCAGGCCGACGACGGTCGCCAGCCCGACCAGGCGCAGCTTGGTGTGGTCGGCCACCACGACGGTGGTCCCGGCCGAGGCGACCAGGGCGCGGTTGGTCGCGGCCTCGGTCATGTTGGGGCTGGTGCAGCCGGTGCGTTCGCTGAAGCCGTGCACGCCCAGGAAGAGCAGGTCCACGTGCAGGTCCCTCAACGCCTGCACCGCGACCGGGCCGACCAGGGCGTCCGAGCGGGTCCGGGTCCCGCCGGTCAGCACGACGCTGCGGTCGCGCCGGTCGGGCTCGTGCAGGGCGTCGGCCACCGGGAGGGAGTTGGTCACCACCGTCAGGTCGGGCACCTCGCGAAGCTGCTCGGCGAGGGCGAGCGTGGTGGTGCCCGCGGACAGCGCGACGGCGGACCCCGGTGCGACCAGCCGCGCCGCGCTGCGGGCGATGGCCAGCTTCTCTGCACGCTGCTCGCCGAGCTTGGTGCGAAAGCTGGGCTCGAAGCTGGCGTGGGGGGCGTCGGCCAGCGTCGCACCGCCGTGCACCCGCACCACGACGCCCCGGTCGACGAGCTGGGCGATGTCGCGGCGGACGGTCATGTCCGAGACCCCCAGGGAGTCCACGAGCTCGCCCACCCGGACACCGCCGTCGCGGCGGACCTGCCCGAGGATCGCCTCCTGCCGCTGCCTGGCGAGCGCGCTCACGGGCGGGGCCCGTCCTCGCGGACCACCGTGGTGGCTGCCGCGCCGAGCAGGCAGTCGTCCGGCCATCGCCTCATGGACGGTCACTGTCCTTGAAGGCGCGTGGTGAGGTCAACACGTTCCACCACGAAAGTGTGTGCACGTGTTGGTACTGACCCCCATGACCACCGCCCGGTGGGCGGTCGTGTTCGACCGCGGGCCAGGATCAGGGTGGTCCGCGACGCTGCCATGATGACCGCGTGAGCCTCGCCGCACCCGTGACCGAGCCGGACGCCACGCCGACAGGCCACCGACCGCGTGTCCTGTCCGGCATGCAGCCCACCTCGGACTCCCTGCACCTGGGCAACTACCTGGGCGCGCTCGTGCAGTGGGTGGCCCTGCAGGACAGCAGCGAGGCGTTCTACTGCGTCGTCGACCTGCACGCCATCACCGTGGACACCGACCCCACGGTGCTGCGGGAACGGACCCGGCGCACGGCTGCCCAGTACCTGGCCGCGGGCGTCGACCCCGACCGCAGCACGCTGTTCGTGCAGAGCCACGTCGCCGAGCACGCACAGCTGGCATGGGTGCTGGGCTGCCAGACGGGTTTCGGCGAGGCCAGCCGCATGACCCAGTTCAAGGACAAGTCCGCCAAGCGCGTCGCCGCCAGCGTCGGGCTATTCACCTACCCCGTGCTGCAGGCGGCCGACATCCTGCTCTACGGCGCCGACCGGGTCCCGGTGGGCGAGGACCAGCGCCAGCACCTGGAGCTGACCCGGGACCTCGCCCAGCGCTTCAACGCCCGCTTCGGTGACACGTTCGTCGTCCCACAGCCGGACATCGTGCCCGGTACGGCCAAGATCATGGACCTGCAGGACCCGACGTCGAAGATGTCGAAGTCCGCGCAGTCCCCGACCGGGCTGATCGACCTGCTGGAGGACGAGAAGGTGGTCGCGAAGCGGATCCGCTCCGCCGTCACCGACACCGGGCGCGAGGTCCGTTACGACCCCGTCGAGAAGCCCGGTGTCTCGAACCTGCTGGTCGTGCTCGCCGCGTTCACCGGCACCAGCCCGGCGGGCGCCGCCGCCGCCTACCAGGGCCGGGGGTACGGCGACCTGAAGGCTGACGTGGCCGAGGCCGTACTCACCGGTCTCGCCCCGTTCCGCAACCGCGTCCACGAGCTGCTCGCGGACCCGGCCGAGCTCGACCGCCTGCTCGCCGACGGGGCCGACCGGGCCCGCGCCGTCGCGTCGGACACCCTGGCCCGGGTGTACGACCGGGTCGGTTTCCTGCCCGCCCGGCGGGCCTGAGACGCCGTGACGGCCAACTGGGACGACGCTGTCCGCACGCGCGACCCGCTGGAGCCCGAGGGCGCGGTCATCCTCGGGGTCGCGGTCGCCGTGCCCGAGCCGTTCGCCACCGCGCTGCGCGACAGCCGTGCCGCCACCGGCGACCCGGCGGCCGTCGCGGTGCCGCCGCACGTCACCATCGTCCCGCCGGTCAGGGTGAGGGCTGAGCAGGTGCCCGTGGTGGTGGAGCACGTCCGCCGCGCGGTCGCCGGCCTGCCGCGGTTCGCGGTGCAGCTGGAGGGCACGGCGACGTTCCGGCCCGTGTCGCAGGTGGTGTTCGTCCGCGTGGTCGACGGGGCGCAGGACTGCGACCGGCTGCAGCTGCAGGTGCGCACCGGGCCGCTGGTACGGCGGCTCGGCTTCCCCTACCACCCGCACGTCACGGTCGCCCACGACGTGCCCGCCGACGCGCTCGACCGGGTCCAGGGCGAGCTGTCCGACTTCCGGGCCGGCTTCGACGTGACGAGCGTCGCGGTGTTCAGCTGCGCGGGGGACGGCGTCTGGCGCACCCTGGCCGAGGCACCGCTGGCACCCCTGGCCTCGCTGCGGGGCACCTCGTGAGCGGCGTGATGTCCCTGGTGGGACGTGTGATGCGGTCGCGGCCGTGGCGCGCCAACGAACGGCTCGGCACCTCGCGCGGCGCGATCCTCGCCGCAGGCATCGCCTTCTACGGCGTGTTCTCGCTGTTCCCGCTGCTCGTGCTGGGCTTCGCGGTCGCAGGCGTGGTGGTCGGTGGGAACGCGCGGCTGCAGGCCGAGCTGGTCGGGTTCGTCGAGGAGGCGCTGCCAGGGATCATCGGCGAGGGTGACAGCGCCGTCGTCAGCGCCGACGACCTGCTCGCGCAGGCCACCGACACCACGGTGCTCGGCATCTCGGCCGCGATCGGCGTCGGTGCGCTGCTGTTCACCGGCCTCGGCTGGATCGCGGCGCTGCGCGAGGGGATCCGGGCGATGTTCCGGCTGCCGACGATGCAGCTGGACCTGGTCCGCACCAAGCTGTTCGACCTGGCGGTCATGCTCACCCTGGGAACGCTGATCGTCGCGGCCGCGATCTCCAGCGTCGTGGCGCAGACCCTGACCGACATCTTGCTGGGGCTGGTCGGGCTGCAGGACACGACCGTCGGCACCGTCCTGGGCAGCGCGGTCGTGCTGCTGCTGGCGGTGCTGCTCAACACGGCCCTGTTCACGGTCCTGTACCGGGTCCTCGCGAACACGGGCACCGGCTACCGCGTCGTGCTCAGCGGTGCCCTGGTGGCAGCGGTCGGCGTCGCGGTCCTGCAGCTGCTGGTCGGCGTCGTGCTGGGCAACGTCGGCGGGAGCTTCGGGTTCCTGGCGGCGTTCGTGCCGGTCCTCACCCTGTTCGTCTGGCTCAACCTGAACGCCAGGGTGATGCTGTTCGGCGCGTCCTGGGTGGCCGTCGGGGCCCGCCCGGCCGTCGACGCCGCGGCGCTGCAGACGACCCAGCTCGTCGGCCACCCCGAGGAGCTGACGCCCGAGCGACCTGCCCGGACGTCGCTGCCGGCGAGCCTGCCGGTGCGCTGGAGCGACCGGGCCGTCCTCGGCGCGGGGGTCGTGCTCGGTGCCTCCGCGTTCGGGCTGTGGCAGGTGGGCGTCGGTGCCGTGCGCACGGTCGGCGGCGGGGTCCGCAGCCTGCTCGACCGCGAGGACTGACCTCAGACCCGCTCGCCCCGTCGTCGGGCGCCGGTGAGCCTGGCCAGGGCGACCGACGGGCCGACGAAGCGGCTCGGCAGGGACCGGCCGCGAGGGTGCCCCCGCCCCCCGTCCAGGCGGGGACCCTGCTGCGTCGCGCCGTCCCACAGCCGGCGGAGCCGGCGCAGCCGCCAGGCCGCCAGGTCACCGAGCACCACCCCGGACGCGAGCGCCGTCACGATCCCGATCGCGCCGAGCACGGTCGCCAGGCCCACGGCGGTGTCGCCCTGCGTGATCCGGAACATGCCGCGGTACAGCGCGAGACCCGGCAGCAGCGGCATGAAGCCCGCCACGGCCGGCACGAGCGCGGGCACGTCGTAGCGCCCGGCCACCACGACGGCCACCGTCCCGGTCGTGACCGCGGCGGCGGCGGTGCCGTACAGCGGGGCCACCCCCAGCGCGTCGGCGCCGGCGGAGACCGCACCCGCCGTGGTGCCGATCAGGGCTGCGGGCAGCAGCAGCCGGGCCGGCGCGTAGACGCTGAGCAGGAACAGCCCGCTGGCCAAGGCCCCGCCCAGCAGCCGCATCCACAACGGCGCGGCAGCGGGCTCCGTGGAGATCTCGCGCAGCGGCACGCCCAGCGGCACCGCGACCGCGAGCGCCAGCCCGACACCGGTGGCGATGCCTGCGAGCAGCACGACCACCTCGACCACGCGCCCGGCGGCCGTCACCACATAGCCGGCGAGGGCGTCCTGCACCGCCGACAGCATCGCGACCGACGGCAGCAGGGCGACGATCCCGCCCGCCACCACCAGGGACGGCCGGACCGGCAGGCCGAGCGCGAAGGCGGCGGTCGCGACCGCGGTGACGGTGGCGGCGCTGGCGGCGTTGCCGAAGAACGGCGGCAACCCGTGCGCGCTCGTCCCACGACCCACCTCCAGCACCGCGTAGGTGACCAGCGCGGCCAGCAGCACCTCCAGCAGCCCCCCGCCGAGCAGCAGCACGACCGCACCCGCCAGCCCCGCGAGGCCTGCCTCGGCGGTACGGCGACCGTAGGGGTAGTCCTGGTCGCGGATTGTCGCCAGCCCCGCCGCGGCGGTCCCGGCGCTCATGCCACCGGCCACGAGCCGGCCCAGCAGCCGGTGCACCCGGATGAGGCGGGTGTAGTCCAGGCTCCGGGCCAGCACCACCCGGCGGCGGGTGACGGGTTCGGAGCCACGGTCCGCGGTCCACGTCACGGACAAGGAGGTGAAGTTGACGTCCACGTCGATGGCCGTCAGCCCCGCGGCCAGTGCCACCGCCTGCATGGTGGCGGCGGCGTCCGCTGAGCCTGCCCCCGCGGCGAGGACCTCCTCGCCGGCGTCGAGCGCCAGGTAGAGCACCCGGCCGATGTCCACGCCCGGGGGCAGCTGTTCGCTCATCGCGCCAAGCGTGTCAGACGCTGCGGGCGATGAGCGCCCGCTTGACCTCCTGGATGGCCTTGGTTACCTCGATACCCCGGGGGCACGCCTCGGTGCAGTTGAAGGTCGTCCGGCAGCGCCAGACGCCCTCCTTGGAGTTCAGGATCTCCAGGCGGAGGTCCGAACCGGCGTCACGGCTGTCGAAGATGAACCGGTGGGCGCCCACGATCGCCTGCGGGCCGAAGTACTGCCCGTCGGTCCAGAACACCGGGCAGGCGCTGGTGCAGGCGGCGCACATGATGCACTTGGTGGTGTCGTCGAAGCGCTCCCGGTCCTGCTGGGTCTGCACCCGCTCACGGGTGGGCTCGGCGCCCTTGGTGATCAGGAACGGCATGACCTCGCGGTAGGCCGCGAAGAACGGCTCCATGTCCACGACCAGGTCCTTCTCGACCGGCAGACCCTTGATCGGCTCCACCGTGATGGGCCTGGCCGGGTTGAGGTCCTTGAGCAGGGTCTTGCAGGCGAGCCGGTTACGGCCGTTGATCCGCATGGCGTCGGAGCCGCAGATCCCGTGGGCGCAGGAGCGGCGGAACGTGAGCGACCCGTCGGTGTCCCACTTGATCCTGTGCAGGGCGTCCAGCACCCGGTCGGTGCCGTAGGCGGTGACGGTGTAGGACTCCCAGTGCGCCTCGTCGTCCCGCTCCGGGTCGTAGCGGCGGATCTTGAGCGTCACCTCGAAGCTGGGGATCTCCTCGACGTCGTTACTGTCCTTCAACGGGCCGGTCTCGCTGCGGACCGTCCCGTTCGTCTCAGCCGCGGACGTCTCGGTGGTCGTCATCAGTACTTGCGCTCCATCGGCTCGTATCGGGTCTGCACGACCGGCTTGTAGCCCAGGCGCACCTTGGCGGCACCGGTGGCGTCGATGTCGCGGTAGGCCATCGTGTGCTGCATGAAGTTCACGTCGTCCCGGGTCGGGTAGTCCTCGCGGAAGTGGCCGCCGCGGGACTCGTTCCGCGCCTTGGCGCTGGCGACGAGGACCTCGGCCAGCTCCAGCAGGAAGCCGAGCTCGACGGCCTCCAGCAGGTCGGTGTTGAACCGCTTGCCCTTGTCCATCACACCCACGCGGCTGTAGCGGTCCTTCAGCCGGGCGATGTCGACCTCGGCCTGCTTCAGCGTGCCCTCGGTCCGGTAGACCTGGGCGTTGGCGTCCATGGTCTCCTGCAGCTCGGTGCGGATCTTTGCCACGTTCTCCGTCGGTCTGCCGTCCGCGCCGCGGCTGCGGAGCTCCTCCAGCATGGTCACGACCGTGGCCTCCGGGGCCTCGGGCAGCTCGACGAGCTCCGCGGTCTGCGCGTAGTCCGCCGCCGCGATGCCGGCGCGCTTGCCGAACACGTTGATGTCCAGCAGGGAGTTGGTGCCCAGTCGGTTCGCGCCGTGGACGGAGACGCAGGCCACCTCACCGGCGGCGTAGAGGCCGCCGACGGTGGTGTCGTTGTCGGACAGCACCTCGGTCGAGATGGTCGTGGGGACGCCGCCCATGGCGTAGTGCGCGGTCGGGTAGACCGGGACGGGCTCGTAGTACGGCTCGACGCCCAGGTAGGTACGGGCGAACTCGGTGATGTCGGGCAGCTTGGCGTCGATGTGCGCGGGCTCGAGGTGGGTGAGGTCGAGCAGGACGTAGTCCTTGTTCGGACCGACACCACGACCCTCGCGGACCTCGGTGGACATCGCCCGGGCGACCATGTCGCGGGGCGCGAGGTCCTTGATCGTGGGGGCGTAGCGCTCCATGAAGCGCTCGCCCTCGCTGTTGCGCAGGATGCCGCCCTCGCCGCGCGCGGCCTCGCTCAGCAGGATGCCCAGACCAGCGAGGCCGGTCGGGTGGAACTGGTAGAACTCCATGTCCTCCAGCGGCAGGCCACGGCGCCATGCCACGCCCATGCCGTCACCGGTCAGGGTGTGGGCGTTGGAGGTGGTCTTGAAGACCTTGCCGAAGCCGCCCGTGGCCAGCACGACGGACTTGGCGTGCACGACGTGGATGGTGCCGGTGGCCAGCTCGTAGGCCACGACGCCGCTGGCGTGGCGGCGGCCGTCGGGCCCGTCCGCCAGCAGCAGGTCCAGGACGTAGAACTCGTTGAAGAACTCGACCTCGTGCTTGACGCACTGCTGGTACAGCGTCTGCAGGATCATGTGACCGGTGCGGTCGGCGGCGAAGCAGCTGCGACGCACGGCGGACTCGCCGTGGTTGCGGGTGTGCCCGCCGAAGCGGCGCTGGTCGATCCGGCCCTCGGGGGTGCGGTTGAACGGCAGCCCCATCTTCTCCAGGTCCAGGACGGCGTCGATCGCCTCCTTGCACATCACCTCGGCCGCGTCCTGGTCGACGAGGTAGTCGCCGCCCTTGACGGTGTCGAAGGTGTGCCACTCCCAGTTGTCCTCCTCGACGTTGGCCAGTGCGGCGCACATGCCGCCCTGCGCCGCGCCGGTGTGGGAGCGGGTCGGGTAGAGCTTGGTGAGCACTGCGGTGCGCGAGCGCTTCCCTGACTCCAGCGCCGCGCGCATACCCGCGCCGCCGGCGCCGACGATGACGACGTCGAAGCGGTGGTGCTCGACCTTGGCGCCGGTGTGGGCGGCCCTGGGGGCGGGGGTCGGTGTGGTCATCGTCTGTCTCCTCCGTGGTCCGGTGGTCAGCCCGTGCAGACCGACAGCGTCGACGCCGGGTCGATGCAGGGGTCGAACGTGGTGATGGTCAGGGTCCCGATCAGCAGCGTGAAGGCGACGGCCGCGTAGAGCGCGCCCGTGAGCCACAGCCGCGTGGAGTCCTTCTCCGAGTAGTCGGCGATGATCGTCTTGATCCCGTTGCCGCCGTGGACCAGCGCGAGCCACAGCATCGCCAGGTCCCAGACCTGCCAGAACGGGTTCGCCCACTTGCCGGCGACGAAGGCGAAGTCGATCTGCTTGATGCCCTCGCCGAGCACGAGGTTGACGAACAGGTGCCCGAAGACGAGCACGACCAGGACGACGCCGGACAGGCGCATGAACAGCCAGCCGTACATCTCGCTGTTGCCGCTGCTGGGCTTGCGCGAGCGCGGGGCCTCTAGGGCGGGTGCGGTCAGTGCCATCAGTTCACTCCCCGAAGACGAAGCCGAGGTGGCGGAGGCTGAACGGGACCATGAGTGCGACCCACAGCCCGATCACGCCGTAGAGCATCTGCCGGTGGTAGCGGGGACCGCTGCGCCAGAAGTCGACGAGGATCACGCGCAGGCCGTTGAGGGAGTGGAACAGGAACGCCCCCACCAGCCCCAGCTCGGCGAGGCCGACCACCGGGTTCTTGTAGCTGGCCATGACGATGTCGTAGGCCTCCGGCGAGACCCGGACCAGGCCGGTGTCCAGGACGTGGACCAGCAGGAAGAAGAAGAGCACGACGCCGGTGATGCGGTGGAGCACCCACGACCACATGCCTTCCCGGCCCCGGTAGAGGGTGCCCGCAGGTACCTTGACAGCGATGGAGGCCACTGTGCGGTCCTTTCTCGCAGTCCGTGTCACGGTCACCTGGCAGACCCCCGCGTGCCGCGGGCGTCGGATGCACCGACACGCTCAGCATACGTGGGGGTGGCGCTGAGCGACTCCCAGGGTGACGTCGCGTCGGTCACAGCCGGGGAGGTCAGCACGACCGTGACACGGCCCGACCGGGCTCAGCGGGGGAGCAGGTCCGGGCCCGGCGTGGGCAGCAGGTCCAGCACGGTGCGCCGCGGGGTCCACGGGTGGGCGCGACGGGCCTCGTCGTAGTGGCCCAGCAGCTGCGAGCAGACCGCGTCCCAGGAGTTCGGCAGGACGGCGCGGCGTCCCGCCTCACCCATGCGCTCGCGGAGGGCGGCGTCCCGCGCGAGGACCGCGACCTGCCGGTGCATGGCTGCGTCGTCCTCCCCGCCGTAGCGGTAGCCCGTGACCCCGTGCCGGACGATGTCGCGCGGGCCCCCGACGTCGGGGGCCACCACGGGGACCCGAGAGGCCATCGCCTCCTGCAGCGTCTGCCCGAAGGTCTCCTCCGTGCCGGTGTGCACGAAGACGTCCAGGGCGGCGTAGGCGTCGGCGAGCGCGTCGCCGTCCAGGTGGCCCAGGAACGTGGCCGGCACCCCGGCCTCGGCGAGCTGCCGGTCCAGGCTCGTCCGGCTCGGCCCGTCGCCGACCAGGACCAGCCGGATGCCGGGGATGCCGGTGAGGGCGACCAGGCGCTCGACGCGCTTCTCGGCGTACAGCCGCCCGATGTAGCCGATCAGGACCTCGCCGTCCGGTGACAGCCGAGCCCGCATCGCCCGCACCGTGTCGGTGTCCCGGCGGGCCGGTGCGAAGCGCTCGGTGTCGACCCCGCGGCCCCACAGCTGCACCCGCGGCACCCGATGGGTCCTCAGGTCGGCCACCGCGGCACGCGAGGGCGCCAGCGTCATGTCGGCCATCTCGTGGACGTGGCGCAACCAGCGCCAGACCCCGCGGGAGGCCATCTTGAAGCCGTGCCGCGCCGCGAACCCCGCCATGTCGGTCTGGTAGACCGCGACGGTGGGCAGGTCCAACCGCTCGCAGGCCGTCAGCCCGTATGCGCCCAGCACGAACGGTGCGGCGACGTGCACCACGTCGGGCTGGAAGTCCTCCAGCGCCTGCGTCACGTGCGCCGTCGGCAGGCCCACGGGGAACTGCCGGTAGGCGAACGCGGTGACCTCGCGGACCCCCGCGCCGGCATAGGACTCCGGCGCGGGACCGGGGCAGATGACCAGGCCCTCGTGACCGTTGCGCTCCAGGTGCTCCAGGACGCGGCACACGCTGTTGGTGACGCCGTTGACGGTCGGCAGGAAGGACTCCGCCACCACAGCGACCCGCATGCGAGCCACTGTAGTGCCCGGCCCGATACCGTCCCGGGATGAGCGAATGGCGCGCGCCTGCCCGGTCCGGGCTCATCCCGGGCTTCTACGCCGTCGTGCCGGCGGGGGGTGCCGGCACCCGGCTGTGGCCGCTGTCGCGCTCGGCTCGCCCCAAGTTCCTGCACGACCTGACCGGTTCCGGGCGCACCCTGATCCAGGCGACCTGGGACCGGCTGGCGCCGCTGTCGGGGGAGAGCGGCATGGTGGTGGTCACCGGAGCCGCGCACGCCGTCGCGGTGGCGCGGCAGCTGCCCGGCCTGCGCGAGGAGGACCTCGTCGTCGAGCCGGCGCCGCGCAACTCAGCCGCCGCGATCGGCCTCGCGGCGGCCGTGCTGGCCGAGCGCGACCCCGAGGCCGTGCTCGGCTCCTTCGCCGCCGACCACGTCATCGACGACGACGAGGTGTTCCACGCCGCGGTCACGGAGGCGGTCGCCGCGGCCCGGCGGGGCTGGCTGGTCACCATCGGCATCGACCCGACGAGCCCGTCCACCGGGTTCGGCTACGTCCACCCGGGTGAGGCCCTGGACGTTGTCGGCGCGCCGTCGCTGCGCCGGGTCGAGCAGTTCGTCGAGAAGCCCGACGCCGCCACCGCGGAGGGCTACGTCGCCGCGGGCTGGCGCTGGAACGCGGGGATGTTCGTGGTGCGAGCCCGGACCCTGATGCACCTGCTGGAGGACCACGAGCCCGTCCTGGCCGCCGGGCTGCGCCGGATCGCCGCGGCCTGGGGCAGCGAGGACCGCGAGGAGGTCCTGGCCTCGACCTGGCCGGGGCTGCCGTCCGTCCCGATCGACACCGCCGTCGCCGAGCCCGCCGCCGCGGCCGGTCGGGTCGCCATGATCCCCGGCACGTTCCGCTGGGACGACGTGGGCGACTGGACCTCTCTGGGGGACCTGCTCGCCTCCAGCCTGGCCACGACGGTCCCCGCGGGTGACGACGCGGAGGGCTTGCGCGTGCTGGGCGACGCCGGCCGGGTGGTCGGCAACGACGCCACCGGGGTGGTCGTGCCCAACGGCGGCAGGCTCGTCGTCGTCGCCGGGATCCAGGACGTGGTCGTCGTCGACACCCTGGACGCGGTCCTGGTGACCACCCGGGAGCGCGCCCAGGACGTCAAGCAGGTCGTCGACATCCTCAAGCGCGAGGGCCGCAGCGACCTCGTGTGACGCCTGGACGCCCGTCGGGGCCTCGTGCGCCCTACCATCGGGGCGCATGACGACGACGCGGTCGGACAGCGAGCCCATGGCCACCACGGAGTCGGGCCTGCCGATACGGCCGGTGCTGGGCGCGGACGACGTCGCTGCCGGCCTGCCCGAGAGGCTGGGGGAGCCCGGCCAGTTCCCCTACACCCGGGGGGTGCACCCGGGCATGTACACGACCCGGCCGTGGACCATGCGGCAGTACGCCGGTTTCGGGAGCGCGGCGGAGTCCAACGCCCGTTACCACCAGCTCGTGGGTGCCGGCACGGGCGGCCTCAGCGTCGCCTTCGACCTGCCGACGCAGATGGGCCTGGACTCCGACGACCCGCTCGCGATCGGCGAGGTCGGCAAGGTCGGCGTGGCGATCGACTCCCTGGACGACATGCGGACCCTGTTCGACGGGCTCCCGCTGGACGAGGTGTCCACGTCGATGACCATCAACGCTCCCGCCTCGGTCCTGCTCCTGCTCTACCAGCTGGTCGCGGAGGAGAACGGCATCGACCCCGCCTCGCTGCGGGGCACCGTGCAGAACGACGTGCTCAAGGAGTACATCGCCCGGGGCACCTACATCTTCCCGCCGGCGCCGTCGTTGCGGCTGGTCAGCGACACGTTCGCCTACTGCAAGGAGCACCTGCCCCGCTGGAACACCATCTCGGTCTCGGGCTACCACATGGCCGAGGCGGGGGCCACGCCCGCGCAGGAGGTCGCCTTCACCATCGCCGACGGCATCGCCTACCTGGAGGCGGCCCAGGCGGCCGGGCTGAGCGTGGACGACGTGGCCCCCCGGCTGTCGTTCTTCTTCGTCGCCCGCACGACCTTGCTGGAGGAGGTGGCGAAGTTCCGTGCCGCCCGGCGGGTGTGGGCCCGGGTGGTGCGCGACCGCTTCGGCTCCACCGACCCCCGCTCCCAGATGCTCCGCTTCCACACCCAGACCGCCGGGGTACAGCTGACGGCCCAGCAGCCGGAGGTCAACCTGGTCCGGGTGGCCCTGCAGGCCCTGGGCGCGGTCCTGGGCGGCACCCAGAGCCTGCACACCAACTCCTTCGACGAGGCGCTCGCGCTGCCGAGCGAGAAGGCCGCCCGGCTCGCGCTGCGCACCCAGCAGGTGCTCGCGCTGGAGACCGACGTGACCAAGGCCGTCGACCCGTTCGCCGGCTCCTACGTGGTGGAGTCGATGACCGACGACCTCGAGGCCGAGATCGACCGGCTGCTGGAGGCGGTGGACTCCCGCGGCGGGGCGGTGGCCGCCATCGAGGCGGGGTTCCAGAAGTCGGAGATCGAGCGCTCGGCCTACGGCTTCACCCAGCAGGTCGACGACGGCTCGCGCGTCGTGGTGGGCGTCAACCGCTACCGGACCGAGACCGAGGAGCGCTACGACCCGCCGACCGTCGACCCCGACCTGGAGCGCGGCCAGCTCGACCGGGTCGCCGCCGTCCGGGCCGGGCGCGACGCCGCCGCGGTCTCCCAGGCCCTGGCGCAGCTGCGGGCAGCGGCCGGTGGCGAGGCCAACGTGCTGGTCCCGATGAAGGCGGCGCTCGCCGCCATGGCCACCGTGGGCGAGGTCTGCGGCGTGCTGCGCGACGTCTGGGGCCGCTACGAGCCGTCCGAGCGCTTCTGAGGCACCGGCTCGGCTGCACCGTGCGTGAGGGGCACCGTCCGGTCTGGGTCACGGCACTGTCACGACCTGATTACGACCTGCCGAGGCTGTCGTCCCAGCCAGCGGTGGGCAGGTAGGTTGCGGTCGATCGTGCGAGGGCCGTCCGCTGCCGTCACCGGCACCCCCCGACGGCCCGGCCACACCACCAGGAGGAAATTGTGAAGCAGTGGACGCGTGTGACTGCGGTCCTGGGCCTGTCGGCCCTGGTCCTCGCGGCGTGCGGCGAGGCTCCCGAGGAGGCCGCCCCCGCAGCGGGCGGTGCAGCCGGAGAGACCGCGGAGGCCTCGGGCGGCGCCGCCGCACCCGCGACGGACTTCACCGGGTGCATGGTCACCGACGCCGGTGGCGTCGACGACCGCTCCTTCAACGAGGCGGCCGACCGCGGCCTCACCCAGGCCGAGACGGAGCTGGGCATCACCAAGAACGTCATCGAGTCCTCCGTGGAGACCGACTACGTCCCCAACGTCGAGCAGCTGGTCGGCGCGGACTGCGACCTCATCGTCGGCGTGGGCTTCCTGCTCGCGGGTGCCGTCGGCGACGCCGCCGCTGCCAACCCCGAGGAGACCTTCGCGCTCATCGACTCCACGCTCGAGGAGCCCGCGGACAACGTCAAGCCGCTGCTGTTCAACACCGCCGAGGCCGCGTTCCTCGGTGGCTACCTGGCCGCCGGCATGAGCGAGACCGGCACGGTCGCCACCTTCGGCGGCATCGCGATCCCGCCGGTGACGATCTTCATGGACGGCTTTGTCGACGGCGTCGCCTACCACAACGAGCAGAACGGCACCGACGTGCAGGTCCTCGGCTGGGACAAGGCAGCCCAGGACGGCACCTTCACCGGTGACTTCAGCAACCAGGCCGCCGGCCAGACCACCACGGAGAACTTCATCTCCCAGGGCGCCGACATCATCCTGCCCGTCGCCGGTCCGGTCGGCCTGGGTGCCGCCGCCGCAGCGGAGGCCTCCGGCACGGCAAAGCTCATCTGGGTCGACTCCGACGGCTACGAGTCCGCCTCCCAGTACGCACCGCTGTTCATCTCCTCGGTGCTGAAGAACATCGACGCCGCGGTCTACGCGACCACGGAGGAGACGATCGACGACGCGTTCACCAGCGAGCCCTACGTCGGCACCCTCGAGAACGGCGGCGTGGGCCTTGCCCCGTTCCACGACTTCGAGGACACCGTCCCCCAGGAGCTCAAGGACCAGCTCACCGAGATCCAGGACGGCATCATCGCCGGCGACATCGTCGTGGAGTCCCCTGCGGCCCCGTGACGCAGTGCCACTGGCACCCCACCGCTGAGCAGCGGTGACTGCGGGGGCGTACCGACAGGTGCGTCCCCCGCAGTACGTTCTGCCCCACACGACCACCTACCAGGAGGTGACGGTGAAGCTCGAGCTCGAGCTCATCACCAAGCGGTTCGGCACCTTCACCGCCAACGACGGCATCGACCTGGTCGTGGAACCGGGTGAGATCCACGCCCTGCTGGGAGAGAACGGCGCCGGCAAGTCGACGCTGATGAACGTCCTGTTCGGCCTGCTCCGCGCCGACGAGGGACGCGTGCTCGTGGACGGCGCACCGGTGCAGTTCGCCGGCCCGCGTGACGCGATGACCGCCGGCATCGGCATGGTCCACCAGCACTTCATGCTCGTGCCGGTATTCACCGTGGCCGAGAACGTCGTCCTGGGGGACGAGCCCGTGCGCGGCGGCGGGCTGCTCGACCGCGCCTCCGCCGCGGAGCGGGTCCGCGAGACCGCGGCCCGGTTCGGCTTCCGGCTGGACCCCGACGCCCTGGTCGGTGACCTACCGGTGGGGGTGCAGCAGCGGGTCGAGATCGTGAAGGCGCTGGTCCGCGACGCCCAGGTGCTGATCCTCGACGAGCCGACCGCCGTGCTCACCCCGCAGGAGACCGACGAGCTGCTGGTGATCATGCGCGAGCTCGCGGACTCGGGGAAAGCCATCGTCTTCATCACCCACAAGCTCCGCGAGGTCAAGGCCGTGGCGGACCGGATCACGGTCATCCGTCGCGGCAAGGTCGTCGGCACCGCCGAGCCGTCAGCCTCCGCCGCCGAGCTCGCCTCCCTGATGGTGGGGCGTGCCGTCGACCTGACGGTCGACAAGCAGCCCAACGAGCCGGGCGAGGTGCGCTTCAGCGTGCGCGGGCTCACCCTGGTCGAGGACTCCGGCGTCACCACGCTGGCCGGGGTGGACCTCGACGTGCGCAGCGGCGAGATCGTCGCCGTCGCCGGCGTGCAGGGCAACGGCCAGACCGAGCTGGCCGAGGCCGTTCTCGGCCTCCTGACCCCGACCGGCGGTTCCATCATCCTGGACGGCAAGGAGCTGCGCGGGCGCTCGGTCCGGCAGGTGCTCGACGCCGGGGTCGGGTTCGTCCCCGAGGACCGCTCGACCGACGGCGTGATCGGCAGCTTCACGGTGGCGGAGAACCTCGTCCTGGACCTGTTCCACGGCGGGCCCTACGGCTCGGGCCTGCGCTACCGCCCAGGCGCCGTGCAGGACAACGCCCGTGGCCGGATCGAGGAGTTCGACATCCGCGCCGGCGGGCCGGAGTCCACGGCCGGGTCGCTGTCGGGCGGCAACCAGCAGAAGGTCGTCCTGGCGCGCGAGCTGTCCCGCCCGCTGCGCCTGCTGATCGCCAGCCAGCCCACCCGGGGCCTGGACGTCGGGTCCATCGAGTTCGTCCACAGCCGGATCGTGCGCGAGCGGGACAACGGCACCGCCGTGATCATCGTGTCCACCGAGCTGGACGAGGTCGTCGCTCTCGCCGACCGGATCGCCGTCATGTACGCCGGTCGCGTGGTCGGGGTCGTCCCCGCCGACACCCCGCGCGAGGTCCTCGGCCTGATGATGGCCGGGATGAGCGCCGAGGAGGCGCACGCCGCCCGCAGCGGTGACGCCCACGCGGCGCCGGTCCCCGAGGACGTCGACCCCCGTGACGTCGACCCCCGTGACGTCCACCCCACCGGAGGAGCTGCATGAGCGCACCCGCCGCACAGCAGGCCGCGCCACCGCCAGCACCGCCGCAGCCACCGCCACGGGAGCCGGCGAGCAGCTTCTGGCGCTCCACCGCGCTGCCGTCGCTGCTGTCGGTGGTGATGGCGCTAGCGGTGGGGGCCGTCCTCATCGCCCTGAGCGACGACGACGTCCGCGCGGCCTCGTCGTACTTCTTCTCCCGCCCCACCGACGCCCTCGTGGCCCTGTACCAGAGCGTGGTGCAGGCCTACGGCGCGCTGTTCCGCGGCTCGGTCGTCGACCTCGGTGGCTCGGGTGCGGCCGGGGTCCTCGGGCCGCTGGCCAACACGCTGCTGTTCGCGACCCCGCTGATCGCGGGTGGCCTGGCGGTCGCGATCCCCTTCAAGGCCGGCATGTTCAACATCGGCACCGAGGGCCAGATCACGGTCGCCGCGGTGTTCGCCGCCTACGTCGGGTTCGCCTTCCAGCTGCCGCCGGTGGTGCACCTGCTGGCAGCCGTGATCGCCGGTCTGCTCGGCGGTGCCCTGTGGGGGGCGATCCCGGGCGTGCTCAAGGCCACCACCGGTGCCCACGAGGTCATCACGACGATCATGCTGAACTACGTGGCCCGGTTCGGGATCCTCTACGCCCTGGGCACCACGTACTTCCAGCGGGAGGGGCGGGCGGACCCGATCAGCCCGCCGATCGCCGACACCGCGACCCTGCCCCGCCTCCTCGACTTCAGCCGGCTGAACCTCGGCCTCCTGCTGGCCCTTGCGGCTGCGGCGCTGGCGTGGTGGCTCATCAACCGCAGCACCGTCGGGTTCCGGCTGCGGGCCGTGGGCGCCAATCCCGAGGCCGCCCGCACCGCCGGGATGTCCGTCCCGCGGGCCTACATCACGGCCATGGTGCTGGCGGGCACGTTCGCCGGGGTCGCCGGCGTCTCGCAGGTCCTCGGCAGCGAGCGGGTGCTCACCACCGGGATCAGTGCCGGGCTGGGCTTCGACGCGATCACCGTCGCCCTGCTGGGCCGCGCCAACCCGGTCGGCGTGATCGGCGCGGGACTGCTGTTCGGCGCCCTCAAGGCCGGCGGGCTCACCATGCAGGCGACCACCGGGACGTCGCTAGACATCGTGGTCGTCCTGCAGGCGCTCATCGTGCTGTTCATCGCGGCGCCCGCCCTCATCTCCGCCGTGTTCCGGCTGAAGTCCACCGGCGCCGGTGTCGGTCAGCTCTCGAAGGGGTGGAACGGATGAGCACCACGACCGCTCCCGCGCCGCTCCTACCCGCCCGGGCGAACGCCGTCGCCGCGCGCCGCTCCTGGCGCCAGCCGGTCGTGCTGTGGGTGATGGGCCTGCTGGCGCTGCTCGCGTTCGGCCTCGGCTCCCCGGCAGGGACGACCAGCGGGTTCGGCCTGTCGACCGCCTCGCAAGCCATCCAGCTCCCCGTCGTCGTGCTGCCCACCAGGGTCACCGCCCTCGTGCTGTCGGTGCTGGGCCTGGCCGTCGCCGGCTGGGTCACCTACCTGGTCGCGGCCCGACGCCCGGTGCGGACGGGGCTGTCCGTCCTGTTCGGCGTGCTCTTTGCCGTCGCGTTCCTGGTCTGGGCGGTGGCGGACGCGCAGATTTCGTTCGTCAGCCTGCTCCAGGGCTCGCTGTTCCTGGCGACGCCGCTGGTGTTCGGTGCGCTCGGTGGCGTGCTCTGCGAACGGGCAGGGGTCATCAACATCGCCATCGAGGGCCAGCTCCTCGCCGGGGCGTTCCTGTCGGCGGTCGTGGCGAGCCTGGTCGACAACGTCTACGTCGGGCTGGTGGCCGCCCCGGTCGCGGGGCTGTTCTTCGGCTGGCTGCTCGCCGTGTTCGCGATCCGCTACCTCGTGGACCAGATCGTGCTGGGCGTCGTGCTCAACGTCCTGGTGCTCGGTCTGACGAGCTTCCTGTACGGCCAGGTGCTCGTGCAGAACGCCGACGTCTGGAACCAGCCCGGTCGCCTCCCCCGGGTCGCGGTACCGGTCCTGTCGGAGATCCCCGTCCTGGGCCCGGTGCTGTTCCAGCAGTCGCTGGTCGTCTACCTCATGTACGTCGCGGTCGTCGGGCTCCACGTGGCGCTGTTCCGGACGCGCTGGGGGCTACGGGTCCGGGCCGTGGGCGAGCACCCCAAGGCCGCCGACACCGCCGGGATCGACGTCAACAAGGTCCGCTTCCGCAACGTCATGATGGGCGGCGCGATGGCGGGCCTCGGCGGGGCGTTCTTCACCCTGGGCTCTGTCGGCGCGTTCGGCGAGGAGATGACGGCGGGGCAGGGGTTCATCGCCCTCGCCGCCCTGATCTTCGGCCGGTGGTCCCCGCTCGGTGCGCTGGTCGCGGCGCTGATCTTCGGCTTCGCGGGGAACCTGCAGTCGGTGCTGTCGATCATCGGTACGCCAATCCCGGGCGAGGTGCTCCTCATGGCGCCCTACCTGGCGACGATCTTCGCCGTGGCAGGCCTGGTGGGCAAGGTCCGCGCCCCCGCCGCCGACGGCGTCCCCTACCGGCAGTGAGCGGGACCACGGCGGGGGACCCCGTCGCCGCGCAGGCGCACGCGTCCGCGATCGACTGGGTCGCGCTGCGCGCGGCCGCGGTCGAGGTCATGCTTCGGGCCTACGCGCCTTACAGCCGCTTCTCCGTCGGCGCGGCGGGGCTGACCGACGGCGGGCGCGTGGTCGTCGGCTGCAACGTCGAGAACGCCGCCTACGGCCTCACGCTGTGCGCCGAGTGCGGCATGGTCTCGGCCCTGCACGCCGGTGGTGGGGGGCGCCTGGTCGCGGTGAGCGTGGTCGACGCGACGGAGGGGCCCTGCCCGCCGTGCGGGCGCTGTCGGCAGCTGCTGTGGGAGGCGGGAGGCCCGGAGTGCCTGCTGGACACCGGTGCCGGGTCACGGCCCGTACCGATGACCGAGGTCCTGCCGGGCGCGTTCATGCTGCCCGCCCACGGCTCGGGCGACAGCAGCGGCACGGGGCTCCCCGACCCAACGGCCTGAGCGGTGGGGCGGGCGAGGTCCGGGCGGCGTGGGATGCTGCGCGGCGTGATCGCGCCCGAGGCCTTCGACGCCGTCGACATCATCCGTACCAAGCGCGACGGCGGGGTGCTGAGCCCGCCGCAGATCGACTGGGTGGTCGACGCCTACACCCGGGGCGTCGTGGCGGACGAGCAGATGTCTGCGCTCGCCATGGCGATCCTGCTGCGGGGCATGGACCGGGACGAGATCTCGCGCTGGACCACGGCGATGATCGCCTCCGGCGAGCGGCTGGACTTCACCGACCTGCCCCGCCGCAGCGTGGACAAGCACTCCACCGGCGGTGTCGGCGACAAGATCACCCTGCCGCTCGCCCCGCTGGTCGCAGCGTGCGGCGCGGCGGTGCCCCAGCTGTCCGGTCGGGGACTGGGCCACACCGGCGGCACCCTCGACAAGCTCGAGTCCATCCCCGGCTGGCGGGCCGCGCTCGACAACGACCGGATGCGCCAGATCCTCGTCGACGTCGGCGCCGTCATCTGCGCGGCAGGTACAGGCCTTGCACCGGCGGACCGCAAGCTCTACGCGTTGCGTGACGTGACGGGGACGGTCGAGGCCATCCCGCTCATCGCGAGCTCGATCATGAGCAAGAAGATCGCCGAGGGGACCGGCGGGCTGGTGCTGGACGTCAAGGTCGGCTCCGGCGCGTTCATGAAGACCGTCCAGGACGCCCGCACCCTGGCCGGGACCATGGTCGGCCTGGGTGCCGACGCAGGCGTCCCCACGGTCGCCCTGTTGACCGACATGTCCACCCCGCTGGGTCTGACGGTGGGCAACGCGCTCGAGGTTCGCGAGTCCGTGGAGGTGCTGGCCGGGGGCGGCCCGGCCGACGTGGTCGCCCTGACGCTCGCGCTGGCCCGGGAGATGCTCGCCCTGGCCGGCATCGACGTCGACCCCGCCGACGCGCTGGCCGACGGCCGCGCGATGGACTCCTGGAAGGCCATGGTCCGCGCCCAGGGCGGCGACCCTGATGCGGCCCTGCCGACCGCGCGGGCGAGCCACGTCCTCACCGCACCGGCCGACGGGGTGCTCACCCGGCTGGACGCCCTGTCCGTCGGGGTGGCGTCCTGGCGTCTGGGGGCGGGCCGGGCGCGCAAGGAGGACGTGGTGCAGGACGGCGCCGGCATCGAGCTGCACGCCAAGCCCGGCGCCACCGTGCGCGCCGGCGAGCCGCTCATGACCCTGCACACCGACACCCCCGACCGGTTCGCTCGTGCGCTGGAGGCGCTGGAGGGGGGCTACGACATCGTCGTGGGCGGGACCGTGGACCTGCAGGACGTGGTCCTGGAACGGGTCGACAGCCCGGTCACCTGAGCCTCCGGGCCGGGGCACCACCGGGGACGGGGCACTACCGTGGCCGGGTGACTGCCTCCGCTGCCCCCGTCGACCTCGCCGCCGCCCCCAAGGTCCTGCTGCACGACCACCTGGACGGCGGTCTCCGTCCGGCCACGCTGGTCGAGCTCGCCGACGGCATCGGCCATGCCCTGCCCAGCACCGAACCCGTCGAGCTCGCCGCCTGGTACGTGGCGTCGGCGGAGTCCGGTTCGCTGGTGCGCTACCTGGAGACCTTCGAGCACACCGTCGCGGTGCTGCAGACCGCCGAGGCGATCGAGCGCGTCGCTGCCGAGGCCGTGCTGGACCTGGCCGGCGACGGCGTGGTCCACGCCGAGATCCGCTACGCACCCGAGCTGTGCACGGCGGGCGGGCTTGCCCTGGAGGCCGTCGTCGAGGCCGGTCAGGCCGGCTTCACCCGTGGCGTCCGCGAGGCCGCCGCCGCGGGGCACCGGATCAGCGTCGGCACCCTGATCGACGCCATGCGCCAGACCGACAACCACGTGGCCGCCGCCCGTCTCGCCGTCCGCTACCGCGACGCCGGCGTGGTCGGCTTCGACATCGCCGGCCCCGAGGCCGGCTTCCCCGCCAGCCGCCAGGCCGAGGCGTTCGACCTGCTGCGCGCCGAGCACGTCCCGTTCACCGTCCACGCCGGTGAGGCCGCGGGTCTGGACTCCGTGCAGGACGCCCTGTCCGTCGGTGCGCTGCGCCTGGGTCACGGCGTCCGGGTGGCCGACGACGTCGTCGCCGCCGACGCGCCCGGAGGCGCACCGCAGCTGGGCCGCACCGCGACCTGGATCCGTGACCGCCGCATCGCGCTGGAGGCGAGCCCGACGTCCAACGTGCAGACCGGTGCCGCACCCAGCATCGCCGCGCACCCGTCCACGCTGCTCAAGGACCTGGGTTTCGCCGTCACGGTCAACACCGACAACCGGTTGGTGTCCGGGACGTCGATGACGAGGGAGATGACGTTGCTGCGCGAGCAGGCCGGCTGGAGCGACGCCGACCTGGCGCTGGCCAGCCTGGCCGCCGCCGAGGCGGCGTTCCTGCCGCTGCCGCAGCGTGAGGCCCTGGTGCTGCGGGTGCGCGACGGCTGGGCGGCCCTCAGCGCCTGATGCGGCACGATCGTCCGGAGGAGGTGACGCCATGGGTCGTCCCGCGGTCCGCGCGGTCGGCGGACAGCCATGATCGGCACGATGCTGTGCGCGCTGGGACGGCACAGCTGGCAGCGGCGCAGCGCGCGGGGAACCCCGGGCAACGCCACGTACTTCCTGTGCCGCCGGTGCGGGAAGGAACGCGACGTCCCCGGCCCCCTCTGGTACCGGGGCATGTCCGGCCAGTGAACCGCGCTGTCGGGCTCAGGTCGGGCGGGTGCCGATGCGGGCCAGGCGGTCGGCGACCAGCCTCTCCACGTCGGCCTTGCTGACCGGCCGGGTGCCGAGGGCGGTCCACCTGCGCAGCAGCGCCGGCTCCCTGCGGGCCAGTGCCCACCCCCGGCGCAGCAGCGTCAGCGGGGGCTTGCGGTGCCCGGAGAGGTCGCGGGCGAGCCTGCGGACGAAGGTGAGCGCGGGGCGTGAGCGGAGGTGGACCGCCTCCAGCAGCAGCCCCGAGGCCCGCAGCCGCGAGACCAGCTCGGGCGCGAACAACCCCTCGGCGACCACGACCGGGCCCGTCAGGACGACTCCTCGGGTGCCCGTGATGCTCGAGGTCGGGATGTCGTACACCGGGACCTCGCAGCTGCGCGCACGGCACAGCCCGACCAGCGCGACGTGGGCGGCGTCGGCGTCCCAGGAGCCGGGGTCGTCCCAGTCGACGATGCCCGCCCACGCCGGCAGCCCCGGGTCGGTCCCCTCGCGGTAGAAGTCGTCCAGCTGGACGACCGTGACCTCCGGGTGCCGCTGGACGAGCCGGTCGACCAGCGTGGACTTGCCCGAGCCGCTGGCCCCCGCCAGCAGCAGGACCAGCGCGGGCGGCGACCCGTTCATCGGCCTTTCGGATGCCAGACGGTCTTGGTCTCCATGAAGGCCAGCATCCGACGCGGGTCAGGGACCGGGACCCAGTCGGGCTCGCTCCCGTCGGGCAGGTCGGCCGGGCGCAGCACGCGGGTCAGGGTGTCCGACGCCGCCGCCTCCAGGTCACCCCAGGTGGGGCCGGCGAGCGCCGCGGCACCGGTCAGGTCGATCGCGTCGACGTCGGCGTGCGCCGCCAGCCAGGGGCCCAGCTCGGCGGCGTCCCCGGTGAGCAGGTTGACCACACCACCGGGCACGTCGGAGGTGGCGAGCACCTCGCCGAGCGCCACCGCGGGCAGCGGCCGCGCGAAGGACGTGACGAGCACGCAGGTGTTGCCCGTGGCCATGACCGGGGCCACGACGCTGCTCAGACCCAGCAGGGAGGAGCCCTGCGGGGCGAGGACGACGACGACACCGGTGGGCTCGGGCACCGACAGGTTGAAGTACGGCCCGGCGACGGGGTTGGCGTTGCCCGCGACCTGCACGACCTTGTCCGTCCAACCCGCGTACCAGACCCATCGGTCGACCGCCGCGAGGACCTGGGCGCGGGCTGAAGCGGCGCTGACGCCCTCGGCCTCGGCCACCAGCTCGGCGAACTGCGCGGCGCGGCCCTCGAGCATCTCCGCCACGCGGTACAGGACCTGGCCGCGGTTGTAGGCCGTCGCAGCGGCCCATCCCGGCTGGGCGGAGCGCGCCGCGACGACGGCGTCGCGGGCGTCCTTGCGCGAGGCCCTGGCGGCCTGCGCCAGCAGCGTCCCGTCGGCCGCGTGCACCGCGTAGGTCCGACCGGACTCGCTGCGGGGGAACGTGCCGCCCACGTACAGCTTGTAGGTCTTGCGCACGTCGAGACGGCTCGGCGCCGGTGTCGTGGGGGTCCTGCTCATCGGACGTACGCCTCCAGACCGTGACGGCCGCCCTCGCGGCCGTACCCGGACTCCTTGAACCCGCCGAACGGGCTGGTCGGGTCGAACTTGTTGAACGAGTTGGCCCACACCACGCCGGCCTTGAGCCGGTCTGCGGTCCACAGGATCTTGGAGCCCTTGTCCGTCCAGACCCCGGCCGACAGGCCGTACGGGGTGTTGTTGGCCTTGGCCACGGCCTCCTCGGGGGTCCGGAAGGTGAGGACCGAGAGCACGGGGCCGAAGATCTCCTCCCGTGCGACGCGGTGGCTGGCCTGCACCCCGGTGAACACCGTCGGGCTGAACCAGTACCCCCGCTCGGGCAGCTCGCACGGCAGGGTCCAGCGGGTCGCGCCCTCGTCCTCGCCGACCTGGGTGAGCTCGGTGATCCGGCCGAGCTGGGCGGCGGAGTTGATGGCCCCCAGGTCGGTGTTCTTGTCGATCGGGTCCCCGACACGCAACGACGCGAGCCGGCGCTTGAGCCGGTCGACGACCTCCTCCGCGACGGCCTCCTGCACCAGCAGCCGCGAGCCGGCGCAGCAGACGTGGCCCTGGTTGAAGAAGATCCCGTCCACGATGCCCTCGACGGTGGCGTCCAGCGGCGCGTCGTCGTAGACGATGTTGGCGGCCTTGCCGCCGAGCTCGAGGGTCGCCGTCGTGCGGGTGCCCGCGATGCTGCGGGCGATGGCACGCCCGACGGCGGTCGAGCCGGTGAAGGCGACCTTGTCCACGTCGCCGTGGCTGACGACCGCCTGACCGGTGTCCCCGGCGCCGGTGACGATGTTTACCACGCCCGGGGGCAGGTCGGCCTCGTTGCAGATCTCCGCGAACAGCAGCGCCGACAGAGGGGTGGTCTCGGCGGGCTTGAGCACGACGGTGTTGCCGGTGGCCAGCGCCGGGGCGATCTTCCACGCCAGCATGAGCAGCGGGAAGTTCCACGGCACGACCTGGCCCACGACGCCGTGCGGCTGCGGGTCCGCGCCGAGCCCGGCCCACTGCAGCTTGTCCGCCCAGCCGGCGTAGTAGAAGAAGTGGGCGGCGACCTGCGGGATGTCGACGTCACGGGTCTCGCGGATCGGCTTGCCGTTGTCGAGGGTCTCGACCACCGCGAGCTCCCGGGCGCGCTCGGCGACCAGGCGCGCGATGCGGAACAGGTATTTGCCCCGCTCGGCCGGGGCCATCGGGCCCCACACCTGCGTGTGCGCCCGGCGAGCGGCGGCGACGGCGCGGTCGACGTCGGTCTGCCCGCCGTGGGCGACGGTCGACAACCGCTCCTCGGTGGCGGGGTTGAGCGTGTCGAAGGTCCGTCCGTCCGAGGCCTCGCGGAACTCGCCGGCCACGAACAGCCCGTAGGAGTCGGCGATCCTCGCGATCGACGCCGACTCCGGCGCGGGGGAGTAGCGGAACGGGGTGTCGGTCAGGTCGGTCAGGCCGCCCGGCCGGGTCAGGTCGGTCACTGGCGCTCCTGGGTGTGTCGGGGGAGGTGAGGGGCAGCGGGCACGGTCAGTCGAGGCTGACGTAGTCCGGTCCGGAGTAGGCGCCGGTGCGGGCCTTCTGCCGCTGCATCAGGACGTCGTTGAGCAGGCTGGACGCGCCGAAGCGGAACCGGTCGGGATGCAGCCAGTCCGGTCCGAGCGTCTCCTGCACCATCACCAGGTAGCGCAGGGCGTCCTTGGACGTCCGGATGCCGCCGGCGGGCTTCATGCCGACCACGTGACCGGTGGCCAGGTGGAAGTCGCGGATGGCCTCGAGCATGACGAGGGTGACCGGCATGGTCGCTGCCGGGCTCACCTTGCCGGTCGAGGTCTTGATGGTGTCCGCGCCTGCGAGCATCGCCAGCCACGACGCCCGGCGGATGTTGTCGTAGGTGGCGAGCTCGCCCGTCTCAAGGATGACCTTGAGCTTGGCGCGGCTGCCGTCGGGTCGGGCGCAGGCCGCCTTGACGGCGACGACGTCGTCGAAGACCTGCAGCCATCGACCGGACAGGAACGCGCCGCGGTCGATCACCATGTCGATCTCGTGGGCCCCGTTGGTGACGGCGTCGGCGGTGTCGGCCAGCCGGACCCGGCTGGAGGCGCGCCCGGACGGGAACGCGGTGGCCACGGCGGCGATCTTGACGCCGGGGCGTTCGCCCGGGGCGGGTGCGCCACGCCACAGCGACCCCGCGGCCTGGAGCGCATCGGCCACCTCGGGGACGAGGTCGCCGTACACGCAGACGGCGGCGACCGGCGGGCAGCCGCTCGCGGGGTCCGGGTGGGCGGCCTTTGCCGCCAGGGTGCGCACCTTGCCGGGGGTGTCGGCCCCCTCCAGGGTGGTCAGGTCGATCATCGACACGACCGCCTCCAGCGCCCAGGCCTTGGCGTCGGTCTTGATGGAGCGCGTGCCGAACCTGGCGGCGCGGGCGTCGGTACCCACCTCGTCCACCCCGGGCAGGCCACGGAGGAACCGACGCAGGCCGGCCTCGTCGACCTGGGGCCCCACGAGCGCGTCCACCGCGGCGGGGACGTGCGAGGTGCTGGGGGGCGCGGCGAGGTCGGTCACGTCGGCCAGCGTAACGCCGGGGCAGGATGGGGCGGTGACCTCCGCGCGCCGACCCGACCGCCCCGTCAGCGACCCCGGTGCCATGGACCTGGCGGCACCGATGCTGTACCGGCCCGGTGGTGCACGGCTGCTCGCGGTCGCGTGGTGGTTGCTGGCGGCGGTGCTGGCCGGGGACCTGCTGTGGCGGGGCGCAGCGGCCTCCGCCGTCGTGGGGGTGCCGCTGCTGGCGTTCTCGGCCGCCGTCGTCCACGCGATCTTCTGGTTCCCGGCGGTCCTGGTGGACGCCGACGGCGTGGAGCTGGTCAACGTGGCGCGCCGGGTCCGGCTGCCGTGGTCCTCCGTCACCGATGTCGACACCCGTTGGGCGCTGTCGCTGCAGGCCGGCGGCCAGCGCTGGACGTCCTGGGCGGCGCCGGCGTCCGGTCGTCGGGTGCGGCCCGTGGTCCGGCGCGAGACCCCGTGGGCGGAGCCGGGCGCCGAGGCGATCGCAGGCAGCCGGGCGCCCGGCAGCAGCGCCGGTGAGGCGGCGGTGCTCGTGGGTACCCGGCTGGAGGCCTGGCGGCTGAGCCCCGCCGGCCGGACCGCCGTCGCAGGCACAGGAGAACCGCAGGTGCGGTGGAACGTGCCGGTGCTCGCCTCCGTCGGTGCCACCGCGCTGCTGGGGTTGCTGGCGCTGGTCTCGGTGCCGTTGCTCTGACGGGGCTCGCGACCGGTCGGGTCGGCGCGGCTCAGCCGAGCAGTGCTCTCACCTGCCCGGACAAGGACGCCATCCGCTGCGTCGCGGCCGCCCGGGCCTGGGCGAGGTCGGCACCGGCGGGGACGACGACCTCCAGGTAGGCCTTGAGCTTGGGTTCGGTGCCCGAGGGGCGCACCACGACCCGCGCCGCGGAGCCCGCCCGCAACCGGACCCCGGTGGTCGGCGGCAGGCCGTCGACGCCTGCGGACAGGTCCTCGACGGTGTCCAGCGGCACCCCGGCCAGGTCGGCGGGAGGGTCGGCGAGCAGGCGCTGCAGCACGGGTCCCACCACGGACATGTCCGCCAGGCGCAGCGTCACCGGGGCGGTCAGGTGGACGCCGTGGCGCAGGTGCAGCTGGTCCAGGGCGTCCAGCAGGGTCCGGCCCTGCGCGCGCAGCCCGGCGGCGAGCTCGGCGACCAGCAGGGACGTGGTGAGGCCGTCCTTGTCGCGCGTCACCGTGGGGGCCACGCAGTAGCCGATCGCCTCCTCGTAGCCCATCACCAGCCCGGGCACCCGCGCGATCCACTTGAAGCCCGTCAGCGTCCCGGTCGAGCGGACGCCGTGGGCCGCCGCGACCCGGTGCAGCAGTGACCCGGACACCAGCGACGCGGCGAGGGTGACCGGCTCGTCGGCATCCGGCGAGGTCGGCGCGGGGGAGCGGGTCAGGACGTGCTCCCCCAGCAGCGCTCCGACGTCGTCCCCGCTCAGCTGGCGCCAGCCGGCCGGGCTGTGGGGCGGGCCGAGCACGGGGTCCGGCACGGCGACACTGCAGCGGTCGGCGTCAGGGTCCACGGCGAGCACCAGCTCCGCGGCGGAGCCCGCGGCCAGGGCGAGGGCCAGGTCCAGGGCGCCGGCCTCCTCCGGGTTCGGGAACGGCACGGTGGGGAAGTCGGGGTCCGGCTCGGACTGCTCGGGGACGCTCACCACGTCGAGCAGACCGGCACCGGTCAGCACCCGCCGCAGCACGTCGTCGCCGACGCCGTGCATCGCCGTGGTCACCACGCGCAGCTCACGGGGGCCGGGCGGCAGCAGCGCGACCGCGGCCTCGACGTAGTCGGCCACCACGTCCGCCCCCGCGACCTGCCAGCCGTCGCGTGCGCGGGGCACGTCCCGTGCCGGCGGTGCGGCGGCGATGCGGGCCGCGATCTCCGCGTCCGCCGGCGGCACGATCTGCACGCCCGCGCCGGGGCCCGGCGAGACGCGTCCGCCGAGGTACACCTTGTAGCCGTTGTCGTCCTTGGGGTTGTGGCTGGCGGTGACCATGACGCCGGCGTCCGCGCCGGTCCGCAGCACGCTGTGGGCCAGCACCGGCGTGGGCAACGGCGAGGGCAGCAGCAGCACCCGGCAGCCCGCGGCAACCAGGACGGCGGCAGTGTCGAGGGCGAAGCGGGCCGAGCCGCGTCGGGCGTCGTAACCGACCACGACCGAGGGCGACGAGGCGACGCCGTGCCGTCCGTCCGCGGACGGGTCACCGCCGAGCCGGTCCAGCAGGTACGCGGCCAGGCCCGCGGCGGCGCGCACGACGACAGCCCGGTTCATCCGGTTGGGCCCGGGACCCATCGCGCCGCGCAGCCCCGCGGTGCCGAACTCCAGGGCGCCGGTGAAGGCGTCGCGTGCACCGGCCAGGGCCTGCGGGCCGCCGTGGGCCGCGGCGAGGGTGAGCGCCGCGTCGTCGAGGTCCACGTCGTCCGCGGCCCACCGCTCCATGCCGACGCGCAGGGCGGCGTCGGTGCCCCCGGTGCCCCCGTACGTCGGGTCCTGGCCGGGCGCCCCTTCGCCGCCGCTCATGAGACGGCGACGAGGTCCACGACGTCGGCCAGCAGCCGGCCGCACCGCTGCGCGGCGTCCCGGCCGGTCTGCAGCACCTCCTGGTGGTCCAGCAGCCCGCCGGTGGTGCCGGCAGCGAGGTTGGTCACCAGCGACAGGCCGAGGACCTCCAGGCCCAGCGCACGGGCCGCGATCGTCTCCAGCGCGGTGGACATGCCGACCAGCTGGCCGCCGACCGCTCGAACCATGGCGATCTCGGCCGGGGTCTCGTACTGGGGTCCCTGCAGCTGGGTGTAGACACCCTCCGGCAGCGACGGGTCGACCTGCTGGGCGAGCTCGCGCAGCCTCACCGAGTACGCCTCGGTGAGGTCGACGAAGGTCGCCCCGCGCAGCGGCGTCGTGCCCGTCAGGTTCAGGTGGTCCCGCAGCAGCACCGCCGTGCCCGGGCCCCAGTCCTGGACCAGGCTGCCGCAGCCGTTGGTGAGCACCACGTGGCGGGCGCCGAGCGCGGCGGCGGTGCGGACGCCGTGGGCGACGGCGTCGACGCCGTGGCCCTCGTACAGGTGGGTGCGGGCGGCGACCAGCAGGACGCGACGTCCGGCAGCGGTGCTGACGACCCGCAGCCGACCGTGGTGGCCCGCGACGGCGGAAGCCCGGAAGCCGGGCACCTCCTCGGCGGGCAGGTCCACGACGACCTCGCCCAGCAGGTCGGCCGCCTGGCCCCAGCCGGAGCCGAGCACGACCGCGGTGTCGATGGCGGGGTCGAGCCCGGGCGCTGCCGTGTCCCCGCCGAGGGCGGGGGCGCCGGAGCGCTCCCTGACGACCTGGGCCGCCGCGGCGGCCGTCTCCTGCCAAGGGGTGGTCTGCACGGGCGCGAGACTAGCGCCGTCCTGCGACCATCGACCGGTGACCTCGACCGGCTCGCGGACCCGGTACGGGGCCGTGGACGCGACCCGCGGTCTGGCCCTGCTCGGCTCGGCCACAGGCACGTCGCTGCTGTGGCTGGGCGCGCGACAGCTCGGCCCGGGCTACCGGCCGCTGGCGGCGGGCCCGCTGGACCGCTCGGTCGACCTCGTCACCGCCCTGCTCGTGGACAACCGCGTCCTGGCCGTCTTCGCCCTGCTGCTCGGCTACGGCCTCGCGGTGCGCCTGGGCGGACCCGGCCAGCTGCAGCCCCCTGCCAGCGGGCCGGGCAGGGACGCCGAGCTGGGGCGGGCGGTGCGGCGCGCCACCGTGCTGCTGGGCCTCGGCGCCCTGCACGCAGCGTTGCTGCTGGACGCCGACGTGCTCGCCACGCTGGCGGTGGTGACCGTGCTCGCGGTGCCCCTGGTGGGCGCCCGGTCGCGCACCCACGTCGGTGTCGGGCTGCTCGTCGTGCCGGCCCTGCTGATCCACGGCGCGGCCGACGGGCTGGGCGGCAGCGCCGGGTTCCCCGACCCGCCGGCCGACTACCTGCTGTCGGTGGTGGACCGGGTGGGGACCTGGCTGCTGGGGCTGGTGCTGCTGCCGTTCACCCAGCTGGGGCTGCTGCTGCCGGCCGTCGCCGGGATCCGGCTCGCGCGCGCCGGGTGGCTCGCGGAGCCGGCCGCGCACCGCCGGGGTCTGGGCGTCGTGGGCGCGGTCGCGACGGCGGTGGGTCTGCTGGGGGCCCTGCCGTATGCGCGGGCGGTGTCGGCCGGTGCGCAGGGAGACGTCACGGTCACGGTGCAGGCGGGGGCGCTGTCGTCCCTCACCGGTCCGGTCGCCGCCGTCGGGGCCGTGTGCCTGACGGTGCTGCTGCTGGACCTGCTGGCAGCCTCACGTGCCACGGCGGCGCTGGCGCTGCTGGGGCGTCACAGCCTGCCCCTCTACCTGGGGCAGTCCCTCGTCCTCGCGCTCGTGCTCGCACCGTGGGCCGGCGGCCTCGGGGCTCGCTGGGGCAGCGCAGACGTCGTCGGGCTCGGGATCGCGCTGTGGACTCTCTGCCTGCTCGCGGCGGTGCTGGTCCGTCCCCGCCCCGAGCGGCCTGAGGGTGAGGGCCGGCGGTGGCGCGGCGGTGGGTCGGGTCAGCCCACGGACCGGCAGGGTCTGGCGCGCAGCTCGGCGACGTAGTCCGACGGTGCGCCACCGGCCTCGGCGGCGTCGGCCAGCATGCCGAGGGTGCTGGCGTGGGGCAGGCCGCCCTCGTAGGCCTGCAGCACGTAGAGGAACGCGGGGACGTCGCCATCGAGGGTGTGGACCCGGACGGTGATCCGGTGGAAGAGGTCCGTCGTCGCGCCCTCCCACTCGTCCAGCAGCGCGTCGTCCTCCGGCGCGCACTCGTAGAGCACGACGTACACCGACGACGCGGGGGAGCCCGGTGTCTCGACCACCGTGGCCATCGGCCCGTCCCAGCCGTGCTCCTCACCGCCGAAGGTGAGCCGCCAGCCGATGAGCCAGCCCGAGTCGCGCATGGGCGAGCGCGGTGCACGATCGGCCATCCGCTCGGGGTCGAGGTTCCCCGCATAGGCCGCGTAGAGCATCAGCGGAGCGTAGCGCCAGACGGTGTCCGGCCCGCTGTCCCAGGAGCCTGGAAGGATGACGGTCGTGGCAGCCTCCCCGCACCGTCCCCAGCAGCGTGTCGTCGTCGTCGGAGGGGGCCCGGGCGGGTACGAGGCCGCCCTGGTCGCGGCCCAGCTCGGAGCCGACGTGACGGTCGTCGACGTCGTCGGGCTCGGCGGCTCGGCCGTGCTCACCGACTGCGTCCCCAGCAAGACCCTGATCGCCACCAGCGAGGTGATGACGGAGGTCGAGGGCTCGGCGGCGCTCGGCGTCCGCTACGAGAGCACCGAGTCCTCCGGCGAGGCGGTCGGCGTCGACCTGCAGGTGGTCAACGACCGCGTGAAGAAGCTGGCGCACGCGCAGTCCGACGACATCCGTGCCGCCCTGGAGGCGGTAGGGGTGCGGCTCGTCACCGGCCGCGGCAGCCTGGTCCCGGACGGGGTGGGGGTCAGCGGTGAGGACGGGGAGAGCACACTGCCCGCCGACGCGGTCCTGCTCGCCCTCGGCGCGACACCGCGCAGGCTGGAGACGGCCATGCCGGACGGGGAGCGCATCCTGGACTGGCGGCAGCTGTACGACCTGCGGGAGCTGCCCGAGCGGCTCGTCGTCGTCGGCTCCGGCGTCACCGGAGCGGAGTTCGCCTCCGCGTACCAGGCGCTCGGCAGCGAGGTCGTCCTGGTCTCCAGCCGCGACCGGGTGCTGCCGGGCGAGGACGCCGACGCCGCGCAGGTCCTGGAGGACGCGTTCCGTCGGCGCGGCATGCGCGTGCTGAGCCGCTCCCGCGCCGAGCACGTGCGCCGGGAGGGTGACGGCGTCGTCGTCACCCTGTCCGACGGTTCCACCGTCACCGGCAGCCACTGCCTGATGGCCGTCGGGTCCGTGCCGAACACGCGCGGCATCGGTCTGCAGGAGGCCGGGGTCGAGCTGTCGGAGTCCGGGCACGTCGCCGTCGACCGGGTCTCCCGCACCTCGGTACCGGGGATCTACGCCGCGGGCGACTGCACGGGCGTCATGGCGCTGGCCTCGGTGGCGGCCATGCAGGGTCGGATCGCGATGCGGCACATGCTCGGCGACAGCGTGCGACCGCTGTCGCTGAAGACGGTGGCGAGCAACATCTTCACCGCACCGGAGATCGCCACGGTGGGCTGGACCCAGGCCCAGCTGGACTCCGGCGAGGCGCAGGGGCTCGGGGTGATGCTGCCGCTGGCGACCAACGCTCGCGCCAAGATGCAGGGGGTCGAGGAGGGCTTCGTCAAGCTGTTCGCGCGCACCGGTTCGGGCACCGTGATCGGCGGTGTGGTCGTCGGCCCGCGTGCCAGCGAGCTGATCTTCCCCGTCACCCTGGCGGTCGAGCACCGGCTCACCGTCGACGACGTCGCCCGCTCGTTCACCGTCTACCCGAGCCTGTCCGGCTCGATCGCCGAGGCCGCCCGGCAGCTGCACCCGAGCCCGATCGCCTGAAGGGCCGCACGCACGGACGGGGGACCTGCCCGCCCGGCGGACCCCTCCCCGGGTGGGCACGACCCCCGTGACCCGGGGCCGGCGCTGCTGAGGTGACCGCTCAGAAGCGGACGTTGCGCATGTACTCGTAGCCGGTGCGCGCGAACTCGAGCGGGTCGCGGGGCTGGTCGTTCTCCACGATGTACTCGATGGTCCCTGACAGCCGCTGCTCCGCGAAGATGCGGGGGAAGTCGATGGTGCCCTCACCCGGGTCGGCGAAGAAGCCTGCCTCGTCACGGTCCTTGACGTGGAACTGCAGGAACCGGCGCGGGTCTCGACGGAACACCTCGATCGGGTCCTGGCCGCCGGTGACGGCCCAGTACAGGTCGAGCTGCATGTGGACCAGGCGGTCGTCGGTCTCCTGCAGGAGCACGTCGTAGGCCTGGACGCCGTTCTCCTCGACCTCGAACTCCAGGGCGTGGTTGTGGTAGCCGTAGCGGACGCCGACGGACTGGCACGCCTCGCCGACGCGGTTGAGGCCGTCGGCCAGCACCCGCCACGGCTCGAGGGTGCTGAAGGCCGCGTAGGGGTAGTTGACGAAGCGGACACCCAGCGCAGCGGCCGTGTCGGCCACGGCCTGCGGGTTGTCGGTGCCGCCGATGTGCGCGCTGGAGGGGCGCAGGCCGACGCGGTCCAGGACGGTGCGGAACGCGGCGGGGGTGAGGCCGTAGGTGCCGGCGGTCTCCACCTTGACGTAGCCCATCTCGGCCAGGGTCTCCAGGACGACCTCGGCGGCCGCGGCGTCGGTCATGATGCTGCGCAGGCTGTAGAGCTGGATCGAGACGGCGCCGCGGGGCACTGGGCTGCGGGTGGTGCGGCCGTGGTCGGCGAGGGCGGGTGCGCCGCCCGCGACGGAGGCGCCGGCGCCCAGGGCGGCTGCGGTCGCGGCCCGCAGGAACGTGCGGCGGTCGGAGGTCATGGTCATCGTGGTTCTCGCTTCCTGCCGGGCGGACCGTCGCCGCTCGGCCTGTCGACCGGTGACTCCCGTGTCACCGGGTGGTCGAGACGGCGGGGACGGGTGAACCGCACGACGCGACCAACACGATGACCGTATGCCTTCCGACGCATGACGTCCAGCATTTGCTGGGCTATCGACGAAAGTGGCGACGAGCGGGTGCCGAGGTCCCTGCCAGGGCGGTCCTCAGCCGATCTCGCACACGACGGCGCCGGCGGTGACCGTGCCGCCCACCTCCACCGTGAGGCCGCGGACGGTGCCCTGGCGGTGCGCCGTCAACGGCTGCTCCATCTTCATCGCCTCGAGCACGGCGACCAGGTCCCCTTCGGCCACCTCGTCGCCGTCGGCCACCGCCACCTTGACGACCGTCGCCTGCATCGGGCTGGTGAGCGCCTCGCCGGACACCGCAGCGGTTCCCCCGCCGCGCCGAGTGCGCCGGGGTGCGCGTCCGAGCCCCCCTGAGGCCACGGCGGGCGCCGCGAGCGAGGCCGGCAGGACGAGCTCGACCCGACGCCCGTCCACCTCGACGACCACCCGCTGCCGCGCCTGCGGCTCCTCCGCCCCGGGGCCCTCGCCGCCGGCGGGGGGCACCCAGGCGGGCACCTGGTTGTCGAACTCGGTCTCGATCCAGCGGGTGTGCACCGTGAACGGCTGGTCCGGGTCCTGCGGCGCGAACGCCGGGTCCACTACGACGGCACGGTGGAACGGGAGCACCGTCGGCAGCCCCTCGACGACGAACTCCGCCAGTGCCCGCGCCGAGCGCTGCAGCGCCTGCTGCCGGGTGGCTCCGGTGACGACGAGCTTGGCCAGCATCGAGTCGAAACCGCCGCCGACGACGCTGCCGGCCACGACCCCGGAGTCCAGGCGTACGCCGGGCCCGGCGGGGGGCTGCCACACCTGCACCGGACCGGGCTGGGGGAGGAACCCGCGGCCGGCGTCCTCGCCGTTGACGCGGAACTCGATCGAGTGCCCGCGGACCTCCGGGTCGTCGTAGCCCAGCGGCTCGCCGGCGGCGATCCGGAGCTGCTCGCGCACCAGGTCGATGCCCGTGACCTCCTCCGACACGCAGTGCTCGACCTGCAGCCGGGTGTTGACCTCCAGGAAGCTGATGATGCCGTCCTGGCCGACGAGGAACTCGCACGTCCCCGCACCGACGTAGCCGGCCTCGCGCAGGATCGCCTTCGAAGAGGCGTACAGCTCCGCGACCTGCGCCTCGCTCAGGAACGGGGCAGGTGCCTCCTCGACGAGCTTCTGGTGCCGTCGCTGCAGCGAGCAGTCGCGGGTGGAGACCACCACGACGCCGCCGTGGGCGTCCGCCAGGCACTGGGTCTCCACGTGGCGGGGCCTGTCGAGGTAGCGCTCGACGAAGCACTCGCCGCGCCCGAACGCCGCGACCGCCTCACGGGTGGCGGACTCGAACAGCTCGGGCACCTCCTCCAGCGTGCGGGCGACCTTGAGCCCGCGCCCGCCCCCACCGAAGGCCGCCTTGATGGCCACCGGCAGGCCGTGCTCGCGTGCGAACGCCACGACCTCCTCCGCACCGGTCACCGGGTCCGGGGTCCCCGCCACCAGCGGGGCGCCCGCGCGTGCGGCGATGTGGCGGGCCGACACCTTGTCGCCGAGGTCACGGATGGCTTGCGGCGGCGGACCGATCCAGGTCAGCCCGGCGTCGAGGACGGCCTGGGCGAAGTCGGCGTTCTCGGAGAGGAAGCCGTAGCCCGGGTGCACCGCGTCGGCACCGGACCGCTCCGCCACGCCCAGCAGCTTGGCCACGTCGAGGTAGGTCTCGGCCGAGGTGCTGCCACCCAGGGCGAATGCCTCGTCGGCGGCGCGGACGTGGAGCGCGTCGGCGTCGGGATCGGCGTAGACCGCCACCGAGCGCAGCCCGTGGTCGGCGCACCCACGCGCGATCCGGACCGCGATCTCGCCGCGGTTGGCGATGAGGACTGTCGTGACCTGTGACATCGCCGGGAGCCTAGCCCGATGCGTGCCGCGGGCCGGGCAGGCAGGTTCCGCCGGGGGTTGTGCCGGGGCGCGGTGTGGGCCACGGTGTCCGAAGGCGATGTCCTCGAAGAGGAGGGCGCAGCCGCAGCCGGGCGACCAGCGCGTAGGCAGAACGTTCAGCAGAGTGGCTGGAGGGCACCGTGGGACAGGCGCATGCACCGCTCAGGGGTCGTTCGCGGCGGGCGACGGCCGTGGGGGTGGGTCTGGTCCTGGCCGCCTCGCTGGCCGCCTGCGGGGGAGATGACGGGTCAGGCGCTCCCGAGCTCACCTGGTACGTCAACAACGCCCAACAGGTCCCGCTGGCACAGGCGTGCAACGAGCAGGCCGAGGGTGCCTACCGGATCACGACGTCGTTGCTGCCGGCCGCGGCATCGGGCCAGCGGGAGCAGCTGCTACGCCGGCTGGCGGCCGGCGACGCCACCGTCGACCTCATGAGCCTCGACCCGCCGTTCATGGCCGAGTTCGCCAACGCCGAGTTCCTGCGCCCGTTCACCGAGGAGGAGAGCGAGGAGTTCTCCGAGGGTGTGCTGGACGGCCCGCTCGAGCAGTCCTTCTACGAGGACACCATGTTCTCGGCGCCGTTCTACGGCAACACCCAGCTGCTCTGGTACAAGAAGTCGGTCGCCGAGGAGGCCGGACTCGACCTCGAGGGCCAGGAAGTCACCTGGGACCAGGTCATCGAGGCGGCCGAGGCCACCGGCACCACGGTCGCGGTGCAGGGGCGTCGCAACGAGAGCCTCATGGTGTGGGTCAACGCCCTCATCGAGTCCGCGGGCGGGCGGATCCTCGCCGAGGACAGCCAGGGGCGCCCTGCCGCAGAGGTCGACGCGGTCCTCGACGAGGAGGGCGGCCCCGAGGCGGCCCGGATCATGAGCACGATCGCCAACTCCGTGGCAACGCCCGGGCTCAGCACGGCCGGGGAGGAGGAGTCGCGTGCCGCGTTCCAGTCGGAGAACGGCGGGTTCATGGTCAACTGGCCGTACGTCTGGTCGGCGTTCGAGGCCGGGCAGGAAGACGGCACCCTGCCGGAGGACTTCCGGGACGACGTCGGCTGGACCCGGTACCCGCAGGTCGTCGAGGGCACGGCCAGCGCCACCCCGCTCGGCGGGATCGGTCTGAGCATCGGCGCCTACACCGAGGAGCCCGAGGCGGCCGTGGAGGCCGTGCGCTGCCTGCGCTCACCAGAGAGCCAGAAGCAGTACATGCTCACCGCCGGCGACCCGGCGGCCGCGGCCGAGGTCTACGACGACCCGGAGATCCAGGAGGCGTTCCCGATGTACGAGGCCATCCGCGAAGGGCTGACCGATGCGGCACCGCGCCCGATCAGCGCCTTCTACGGTGACGTTACCGGGGCCATCCAGCAGGGCTTCCACCCGCCGGACCAGCTGTCGGAGGACGGCACCGCAGAGACCACGGCCGACTTCATCGAAGCCGTCCTCAGCAACGACCGGATGCTCTAGGAGGGCGTGACGTGAGCACGACGGTTCCCGTGGCAGCGGCAGAGACCAGGGCCCAGGTCGAACGACCCGAGGGCGGCGGCAGACGCCGGATGACGGACCGGGCGAAGAAGGAGCGCAACCTGGGCTGGCTCCTTGCCGGGCCTGCGTTCATCGTCATGCTGGCGGTCACGGCCTACCCGATCGCGAACGCGGTCTGGTACTCGATGTTCGACTTCCGCCTCACCGACCCCGACGGCCGGTCGTTCGTCGGGGCCGGCAACTACGTGACCATCCTCACCGACAGCCTGTTCTGGCGGCAGTTCGGCGTGACGGCCGGAATCACGGTGGTCACAGTGGCGGTGGAGTTCGTGCTCGGCTTCGCACTGGCGCTGGTCATGCACCGGGCCCTGTTCCTGCGCAAGTCGGTCCGCACTGCCATCCTCGTGCCCTACGGGATCATCACGGTCGTCTCCGCCTACGCATGGCAGTACGCCTTCACCCCCGCCTACGGCTTCGTCAACCCGCTGTTCGGGCTCGAGCTCAACTGGTTCGGCGAGACGCTGCCGTCGTTGTTCGTCATCTGCCTGTCGGAGATCTGGAAGACGACGCCGTTCATGTCGCTGCTGCTGCTGGCGGGGCTGGCGCAGATCCCGTCCACCTACGTGGAGGCGGCCAAGGTCGACGGCGCCACCGCCTGGCAGCGGTTCCGCAAGGTGATCGTCCCGAACATGAAGGGCGCCATCATGGTCGCCCTGCTGTTCCGCACCCTGGACGCGTTCCGCATCTTCGACAACGTGTTCATCATGACCCAGGGGGCAAACGGCACCGAGACCCTGTCGTTCCTGGCCTACCGGCAGACCATCACGCGGGTGATGATCGGCCTCGGGTCTGCGGTGAGCGTCATCCTCGCGCTGCTGGTGGTGCTGATCGCCTTCTTGTTCATCAAGGGGTTCAAGGTCAACCTGGCCGAGCAGAGGGGTGGTTCGTGATGTCGACCGACCGCAAGGGTCAGGTCTACTGGATCGTCGGCGCCTTCGTCATCATGTTCTACGCCCTCATCCCGGTCGCCTGGATCCTGTCGTTGTCCCTGAAAGCCGGCGACGACATCAACAACCAGCGGTTCTGGCCCAGCGCGATCAGCTTCGAGAACTACGCGATCGTCTTTCAGAACGACCTGTTCACATCCGCGCTGCGGAACTCGATCGGCATCTCGCTCATCGCCACGGTGATATCGGTCGTGCTGGCGATGTTCGCGGCCTACGCGGTGGCGCGGCTGGACTTCCCTGGCAAGAAGCTGCTGCTCAGCCTCGCTCTGGCGATCACGATCTTCCCGATCATCGCCATCGCCACGCCACTGTTCAACCTGTGGCGGACGATCGGGCTGTACGACACCTGGCTGGGTCTCATCATCCCCTACCTGTCCTTCTCGCTGCCATTGTCGGTGTACGTGCTCTCGGCGTTCTTCCGCGAGATCCCGTGGGAGATGGAGCAGGCTGCCCAGGTCGACGGGGCGACCCCGCTGCAAGCCTTCCGCAAGGTCATCGTCCCGCTGGCCGCACCGGGGGTGTTCACCGCCGCGATCCTCACGTTCTTCGCCATCTGGAACGACTTCATCTTCGGCATCACCCTCACCTCCAGCGAGGCCGCCAGACCCGTGCCCGCGGCGCTGGCGTTCTTCAGCGGCGCCAGCCAGTTCTCCCAACCCACCGCACCCATCGCAGCTGCATCGATCGTGGTCACGATCCCCGTGATCATCCTGGTGCTGCTGTTCCAGCAGAAGATCGTCGCAGGACTCACAAACGGCGCCGTCAAGGGCTGATCCGCCCGGGCCTGACCAAGGAGGACCAACGATGGCTGCCATCGAGATGAAGAACATCGTCAAGAAGTACTCGGACGGCTTCCCGGCGGTGAACGACATCAGCATCGACATCGCCGACGGGGAGTTCGTGATCCTCGTCGGGCCGTCAGGGTGCGGCAAGTCGACCCTGCTACGGATGATCGTGGGCCTGGAGGACATCACCGAGGGCGACATGGTGATCGGCGGGAAGCGGATGAACGACAAGGCGCCGCGGGACCGCAACCTGTCGATGGTGTTCCAGAACTACGCGCTCTACCCGCACCTGACCGTCTACGAGAACATCGCCTTCCCGATGCGGTTGTCCAAGACGCCGGACTCCGATGTCGACAGGCGTGTCCGCGACGCCTCGTCCCTGCTGGAGCTTGACGAGCACCTGGAGCGCAAGCCGGCCAACCTGTCCGGGGGCCAGCGTCAGCGGGTCGCCATGGGCAGGGCCATCGTCCGCGACGCCGACGCGTTCCTGTTCGACGAGCCGCTGTCCAACCTGGACGCCAAGCTGCGTGGGCAGATGCGTACGGAGATCTCGCGTCTGCAGCGCCGGCTGGGGATCACGACGGTCTACGTGACCCACGACCAGACCGAGGCGATGACGCTCGGCGACCGCGTCGCGGTGATGAAGAAGGGCGTCCTGCAGCAGATCGCCTCACCGCGGGAGCTGTACGAGCAGCCCATCAACCTCTTCGTCGCCGGGTTCATCGGCTCCCCGCCGATGAACTTCGTCCCGGTCAAGGTTCAGGACGGCCGCTTGGAGACACCGCTCGGACCGATCGCGCTCACCACCGACCGGCAGCGGGAGGCCGCCAAGGGCCACGACGTGATGCTCATGGGCGTGCGACCCGAGGCGTTCGAGGACGCCAAGCTCGTGGACACCGACAAGCGTGAGAAGGGGGACGTGTTCACCGCCGAGGTGGACGTGACGGAGTGGTTGGGCAACGAGCAGTACGCCTACATCCCGTTCGATGCGTCTCCGGAGGTGGAGCAGCAGCTGAAGGACCTGTCTCGCGACCTCGACAGCGACCAGCTCCGCACCCAGATGATCATCGCGATCGACGCCGCCAGCCGGATCCGCGGTGGTCGGCGGGCGGAGATCTGGGTCGACACGCGCAAGATGCACCTCTTCGACCCCGAGACGGGCGAGAACCTCACCCGCGACGCGGACGCAGGCGCGCGCATCACGGCCGAGGCGGAGCAGGAGCGCCGCGAGGAGATGGAGGAGGCCCGCGACGCGCCGCACGGCGACGGCCAGGACGCCGACCTGCGGCAGGGCCAGACGCAGGCGACGGGCTCGAGCCGGGGCTGAGCCGGCCCGGCAGCGGGCATGCCTAGCGGTGCGGCGTCAGCGAGGGGGTGGGCGTCACCTGGGGCGCCGGCGCGGGGCGGGTCCCGGCGTCAAGGTGGGTCGCGGGTCCGAAGGCGGCGCCCGTGGTGTCGTCAGCCACGACCCGATCTCGGCAGACCGTTCCTAGTGGCGGGTCGCGTAAGTCTCCTGTCGATGAGGTGAGAGAATGAGGCATGCGTGCGGAGCCTTTGGGATTGCGGGACGGCGACCATCAAGAACTGAGCCAATGGTTGCGGTCCTCCACGATCCGCGCGGGGCTGGCGCAGCGGGCCCGGATCGTGCTGCTGGCCGCGGACGGGCACCCGAACGTGGACGTCGCCGCCCAGGTAGGCGTGTCTCTGCCGACGGTCCGGC